>ERZ835980.4-NODE-4-length-263052-cov-5.463363_pt1 | contig 263052 bp, 205 predicted proteins | sample MGYA00519943_ERZ835980 | MGnify/ENA primary metagenome ERZ835980 (study PRJEB31850, sample SAMEA3708791) | human gut metagenome | biome: human gut; feature: human-associated habitat; material: faeces | place: China | collected 2014 ... | reverse complement strand
GGATTGTCAAGGGGCGAGTAGTCCCTTGAACGGTTTATCCTCGCAGGGGACTTTTCCCTCGTAGGAGGACTTTTCTCCGTAGAAAAGCGTCAGTATAGACTTGCACATGGAAGTGAATTATCCGTTTCCGCCAAAGACAGGCAGCACTCCGCCTAACGTAAGATCACCTTTCCTCCCCTATTATGCCCTCAATTTTCCTGCATAATTCCTTTGCCGCCTCCGTGTTTTGCGCCTCGCTTATTATTCTGAACCCGGCAGTACGTCCGGGAATAACCGTAACAGTGCCGTTTGAAAGAATGAGCTTTACTCCGTCGTGACCGACGCCGGCTCTCTCACTGCTGTCTAACTTTGAAAGCTTTTCCATGATTCCTGCGCGGTTGTGACCCGTGATAAATTCGTCGGTGTATACCGAAAAATTCGGTATTCCGGAAAATAGACTTTCAAAATCCATTCCGGCTTTGTATAAAAGAATTGCATAGCATAAAGCCGCAAATACACCGTCAAATAACCAAAGCTCATTTAAAATGTCACGCTTTGACGCCGCAAAATCCGCACCGTTTTCAACGGCGGAATATCCCTGTATGCTTATTCCGCGCGACTTTGCAATGCGCTTGTATACGTCGGGACAGCGGTAGGGAAGAATAAGCTTTTCAAGCTTGAGCTTTGATATTAAAAGCGCGTTTAAGTGCACGTGATCCGCACTGTGCTCTCCGCTTTGCGCGTATGCGTTTGTGCCGTCGGGCGAAATAAAGATTCTGTTGTCGCAGGTGCTGTCGGAATTTATCTTCGCGCCGAGTTCGCATAAAACGCTGATAAGCAGATTTGACGGCGCAATGCTTTTCGGAACTCCGTCGGTGCTTATATAAAGCTCAACTCCCGAAAGATCACCGTCGCCGATAAGCTCTTTCGCACATTTTATTAACTCGCCGTAGTATTGTAAGTGCATACCGTCAAAGTTTTCGCAGTCGTAAATGTTGTCCGGCTTTGAAAAATCTCTGTCAGAGAAAAATTCCTTTTCAAGTTTTCTCTCAAATTCCTTGCCGACAGGTAATGATAATCCGTTTGTGAGAATTGCCGCAGCACCCGAACACATAGAGCGCGTGTATATGAAAAAGTCGCAGACCGACGACGCGGCGCAGAATTTCGATAACGATTCGTAGCCTTTCCCGTAATCGCAGCAGCGTATTCCGCCCGACATCGCACCGTATTTTATTAAAGAGGAGTAAAGCGCGGAATTCAGAGAATGATCCGTCATAAATCCGAGCCTTGACGGAAAAGACGTGTCGGATATGCTCTGTATGGTTTTTGCCAAGGCATAGCCGAGCCGCGTGTAGTATTCGGGACCGTAGCTGCCGTCCTTGCATATTATTCCGCGTTCGCAGAACAGACCGCCCTCGCGGTTTTTGAAACTTGTAAGCATATTGTTGTCCTCCGGTATTTTTGATTTGCAGTGAATTTTTGTGTATCGCGGTATAATTTCTCCGTCGCAGACGCTGCTGCCGCAGCCGAGAACGCAGCCCTCGGAAATGACGCAGTTTTCGCCGACCGTGACGTTTTCGGATAATAAACTCGAGTATATTCCCGTTCCGTCGCCTATTTTGCAGTTTTCGTCTATGACGGAAAGCTCCGCGACGCAGTTGTTTCCTATTTCGCAGCCGCCGCCGATAAAGCTGTTCGCGCCGACTTTGACATTCTTGCCGAGATGCGCCTTCCTCGAAATGTATACGGGACTTGTAAATTCCACGCCCGATTCATACAGTTCGTTTTCGGTGTATCTGTCAAAGCTTATACCGTTTACTTTGCCCGACGCGCAGTCGCATACGCACTGAAAGTAGTCGTCAAGACCGCCTATGTCGCACCAGTACCCTTTTGGCTGCCTGAAAGCGTAAAGGGAAATGCCCGAATCCATAAGCTTCGGGAAAAGCTGCTTTGAAAAATCGTACTTTGTGTTTTCGGGAATGCTGTCTATAATATCTTTGTCAAGTACGTAAATTCCCGTGTTTACGACAGAGGAGATGACCTGTTCCCACGCCGGCTTTTCGAGAAAGCGTGTTATGCGCGAATCCTTGTCGGAGAGAATGACACCGTATTCAAGAGGTTCTTCGCTTTGGGCTGCAAGAATCGTGGCATGAGATTTTTTGCTTTCGTGAAATTCAAGCAGCTTGTTCAAGTCAAAATCAAAAATGCCGTCGCCCGAGAGAACAAGCACTTTGCCGCTTTTTTTGTCGTATGCGTTTTTGACAGCGCCGGCGGTTCCCAAAGGCTCTTTTTCGCAGACTACGTTTACAAGACCGTGAAATTCCTTTTCGAGATGTTCGCGTAACATTTCGGGTTTGTACATTGCCGTTACCGTAACATTTGTTATTCCGCATTCAAACGCCTTTTCGCATACGCGTGAAAGCACTGTCTTTCCGCAGACCTTTAACAGAGGTTTCGGAATTTCCTCCGTCAGCGGCGAAAGCCTTGTTCCGTAGCCGCCGGCTAAAATAATTGCCTGTACGTCCATTAAATCACGTCCTTTATACCGATATTATGTGCAGGACGGTGAAAAATATCAGAAAAACATAAAATATGCAAGAAAAAATTGTAAATACACTGCGATTTTGAAAAAATGGCTTGAAAAATAACTTGAAATATAATATTATATTATTGTAAATGACAGGCATAGCCGGAAAACGGAGGATAAAATGAGAAAAACAAAGCTATATCTGCTGATTGTTACAATTTTCTGCGCGTTTTTTATGTCGGCGTCGGTTTTTGCCGATACCGCGACACAGCAGAGCGTCGTATGTACATACAGCAAGGCTGATAATACCGTAAAGCTCAGCGTATATGTTTCGGGCGGAGATGCAATAGTAGGATTCTGCAGTTTTTCTTATGACAACAAGACGCTTGTTCTCACCGATACAAGCGGAAATCCCGTTCCGAACGATGTTCCCGCAACGGCAGCGGACGGCAAGACATCGTATTTGAAGAGCGTAGTATCGGCACACGGCGGAATAGTTGTTACCGATATGGGAAAAGGCGTGAAGAAACTTGTAAATCCGACCGACGGATATGTGCTTTTCGCGTGGTATCTTCCGCAAAGTTCAAAGTCGATAGACGCTTCCTCCGGCAGAGTGCTTATAGCTGAGATAAACTTTAAGCTTGCCGCCACAAAGGTTTATACAGATATTCAGAACGGCACCGTAAAGCTTGCCGGGAATAATATAACCGATCCTATCGGAAACTGGTACAGCGGAATACTCGCAATGAACTCCGCACATAAGCAGTACGCAACGTCAAACGGCACAATGACCGTCAATATAAAGTACGAATTCGATCTTTCGGATAACGGAGGAACAGCGTCGGAACCGTCTAAACCCACCGAAACGGATAAACCCGATCAGCCGGAAAATCCGGACGGGAACGGAAATGCCGAAAATCCCGGTGAAACGCAGAAACCGTCCGAGCCGTCGCAGCCCGACGAACCAAAGGACGGCGAAAATACCGGCAAACCCGACGACGGAAACAGCGGTGAAACCCTGCCCGAAAAGACGGATTTCGGAATTGTATGTACGCCGTTTGAAAATTCGGTGCGAATACGCTGGAACACACCCGAAGGTCACGGCGATGTGCTCGGATATGAGCTTTACGGCACAGATACAGACGGAAACACTGTTTTTGAAATAGACGATATATCTCCGATTTCAAATTCATATACCGTAAGAGATCTTGGCGGCGGATTTGACATGAAAGTGAGAGTAAGGGCGTATTTTTCGGACGGAACATCTGCCGACTCCGAGTATTCCGACGCGTCGACACTCGGTATTTCCGAAGATGCGGAACTTATAAGCTTTGAAGTAAAGTATGACGTAAAGAACGGATTTTTATACGGTTTTGATACCGAGAAGGTAGTTTTCGGAAAGACCGCGGTAAAGCTGCCAGATGTTGTTCCGGTTGTCGGAATGAAATTTGACGGCTGGTCTGTTGACGGAAAAACCGTCACCGATGTGTCAAAAATCAGAATATATTCAGATGAAACATTTTACGCCGTATATTCGAGAAAGAGTGCAGGCGCGTATATGACCGGATATTCCGACGGAACGTTTAAGCCTGACGGAGTTATAACCCGTGCCGAAACTGCGGCGCTTATCGCACGCATATCGGGAGTTTACAACGCCGATGAAACTTACAACACCGATTTTTCCGACTGTGCGCAAAGCGCGTGGTTTACAAACTATGTCGGCTGCTGCATACAGAACGGATTTATAACGGGATATTCCGACGGTACTTTCCGTCCCGAACGCAATGTTACGCGCGCTGAATTTGCTGCAATCCTCTGCCGTGTGTTCGGATATAAGAGAACTTCGCAGAATGATAATTTCAACGATATTTCGGAGCACTGGGCAGCCGACAGCATAAACGCACTCTTTGATTATAACGTCGTATCGCCCGAAAGCGACGGCTCTTTCCGTCCCGATGATAAACTTCTCCGCAAAGAGGCTGTTTCTATGCTTAATGCCGCTCTCGGTATTGAACCCGATAAGGCTGAAATTGATAAGTATGTCTCTTGGAACGGTCAGCCTTTCTCCGATGTTTCTGAATCCTCTCCCTATTATTACGACGTTCTCTCTGCTGCTCTCGGTAAATAAGGAGTACGAGGGGTACGAGGAATACGCGCTTGGGATACGCGCTTGGGGTACGCGCTTGGGGTACGCGCTTTCTTTTTAAAAAGAAAGCTGCAAAGAAAACGGCAGTCCTTAATTTAGAAAAGAATTATGGGATACTCCCTGCCGCCAGCGTGTACCGTCAGCCACCAAAAGGCAGGCGGCTGACTTAAATCTAAGCAGGTGCGTGAGCAAGCTATGGAAACCAAATACAAAGGATAATTTAATAAAAGATGACTCTGTGCGTTGTATAAAACTTCGTACAGAGTTTTTTACTAAGAATAGGGCTGCAAGTGGCAGTGATTTATCTTTTTACGCAAAAAACAAGAAACAGTCCGCCCAAAATAAAATAACCTGTAACTTCTCCTCCAAAATTAAAGTAAAAAATGTGTTGAAAAATGTAGAAAATTAATGTATAATAAAACGAATGTAAAATTTGATGAGGAAGAAATGTATGAAGAAAATCGGATTTGATAACCAAAAGTACCTTAAAATGCAGTCTGAACATATCCAGGAGCGTATAGAAAAGTTCAACGGTAAACTATACCTCGAACTCGGCGGAAAACTCTTTGACGATTACCATGCTTCGCGCGTCCTGCCCGGATTTGAACCGGATAGTAAAATTAAAATGCTGCTGCACCTCGCAGACCGCGCGGAAATAGTTATAGCAATCAGCGCGTGCGATATCGAGAAGAATAAGATCAGAGGCGACCTCGGTATTCCGTATGATAATGACGTTATACGCCTTATCGACGCATTCCGCGGTATGGGACTTTACGTAAGCAGCGTTGTAATGACGCAGTATGCCGGACAGTACAGCGCAGATGTGTTCAAACAGAAACTCAATAATCTTGGCATTAAGGTGTATATTCATTACCCGATCGTCGGCTATCCTAATAATATACCCGTAATAGTAAGCGATGAGGGATACGGCAGAAATGAGTATATCGAAACAACAAGACCGCTTGTTATAGTGACCGCACCGGGTCCCGGCAGCGGAAAACTCGCAACCTGCCTTTCTCAGCTATATCATGAACATAAACGCGGAATTATGGCGGGATACGCAAAGTTTGAGACTTTTCCGATCTGGAATCTTCCGCTTAAACACCCGGTCAATCTTGCATATGAGGCTGCAACCGCCGACCTTAATGACCTTAATATGATAGATCCGTTCCACCTTGAGGCATACGGTAAGATGACCGTAAATTATAACCGCGACGTTGAGGCTTTTCCTCTGCTTCGCGCAATGCTTGAACAGATACTCGGCACAAGTCCGTATAAATCGCCCACGGATATGGGCGTTAATATGGCAGGCAACTGCATTTTTGATGACGACGCAGTGTGCGACGCTGCAAAGCAGGAGATAATCAGACGTTATTATAAGGTGAGCTGCGACAGCCTTACCGGCAGAGTCGGAGAAAGCGCCGTAATCAAGGTAGAGTCCATAATGAAGCAGGCAGGCGTTTCGGGAAATGACAGAAAAGTCGTTAAATATGCAAACGATAAAGCCGCGTCTTCCGGCGCGCACGCAGTTGCGATAGAACTTGATGACGGAACAATAGTCACAGGTAAGACAAGCGAACTTCTCGGTTCGGTTTCGGCGTGCCTGCTTAACGCAATGAAAGTCATGGCAGGCATAAACGACGATGTTCCGCTGCTTGCACAGTCGATAATTGAGCCTATAATCAAGCTCAAGCGCGAGATCTTCCATTCTCATACCGCACACCTCGATTCAAACGAAATGCTTATCGCACTTTCAAGCTGCGCTGTTGTAAATCCTCAGGCAAGCCTTGCGCTCGGTACAATTTCAAGACTGCGCGGTGCTGAACTCCATTCCTCGGTAATGTTCTGCGAAGCCGATGAACAGGTGCTTAAAAAACTCGGCGTAAATTATACCACCGAGCCTGTAAGACGAACAAAGACGCTTTATTGATAAAACAGATGCATTTTGCCGCTTTTTAATATTGTTTATCTGCCCGATTTCTTTGCGATAAAAACAACGCAGAGTATCGGGTATTTTTTGTGCATGTAAAAACGCCGTTTTTATAGTAATGTTAATATAGTGTACCAAAATGAAAATATTGTTTATTTATTACCGTACTTTTCAATGATACAATGTATACACAAAGAGCAATTCTTTAATAAAAAATTCATTATTGAAAAGGAGAAGGCAATATGAAAAAACTAACAGCATTGCTTGCGGCACTTGCTTGCGCGTCGCTGCTTACCGCGGCGGCAGTGGACGTAGTTGAGACCGAGAATGCCAGCGAGCAAGACTATGCGAAGGACGTTACGGCACAGGCGCTTGAAGACGAGATCGCGGTTACGGTTTTGACAGGCAAAGGCACCGATGTTCCCAATATGCCGGCAAAGGCTTACGATAATGCGGGAAATGCCGGAAGCGTAACGCTTACCGCAGACAGAGCCGTAACCTGGGATTACTCCTTTAACGGTCCCTCGGAAAGCGACTTTGCAATAACAAAGAACGATACCGCGATAACCTTCACGTCGAATAAGAATATCCCGGCAGGAGAAATTTACGTTACCGCTTATAGCGGCCCCGTAAGCACTGCAACGACGGTTTTTGTTTACGGCGATAATAAGTGGTCGCGCGGAGAAGACCTTATCACAGGTACAAGAAAGCCGCTTGATTTTGAAAACTTTACTCTTGCCGACGGCGGAAACGGCGGCGTAATATTCTCGCAGAGTGCCGAAATAGTCAATAATCCCGGCACAGATGATGTAAATAACAGCAGCAAGGTAATGAAGTTTACCGCAGACCGCGGCGCTTTCTATACGACATACCATGCAGGACTCAGCGTTCCCAAGAACAGAGCGCTCAGCGTATATTATAAATATTATCTCGACAGAAGCAAAGCGCTCGGCACAAAGACGTTTTATTTTCTGCTCAATACCGCAGACTTTTCAACGGCAAATCTTAACGCCTCCGTTTTTGCCGAAACAAGCAGCATAAGCGGTACCGATCTCAGCAATGACGGCAAGTGGGCTGTGGACAGCTTTACCGTGATACCGGGTTCGGATACTCCGCACGGCAATTTTAAAAACGATCTTTCCCAGGGCGTGGCAAAAATAGGTCTTGATTCAAAATGGTGGAAGACAAACGGCGCTGAAATATATGTTGACGATTTCTCGGTCGTTCCAATGTGGAAAGTGACATATATGGACGCAGATAATGCGACAGCGCTTGAAAGCAAGTGGATATGCAGAGATGAGAACGGAAACGTGCTTGTTTCTTTCAATCCCGTAAGCTCTCAGCCTGAAACACTTCCCTCTGCCGCAAACAAATACTTTGCCGGCTGGTCGCAGACCAAGGGAGCGCTTGAAGCCGATACGGAAATCAAGCTTTCAAACAGCGATATTGTGCTTTATCCCGTATTTAAAGAAGTGTTCAAGGTAACCGCGTCTGCTCATACGGACGGTGCTTCGGCTGACGCCGCTGTTTTCGCAATTCCCGCAAAGAAAGCAAACAGCTATATCACACTCACCGCAGACGCAAACGTAACATGGTCGTATACTTTCAGCAAAAATATGATCTCAAGCCAGTTTACCGTAAACGAAACCGCAAATACAATTAAGTTTACCGTAAATACCGCAAACGCGAATGCCGGTGAAATTACCGTAAAGGCTTCTGCGACAGACGCAGGCGGCACAGAGCACGTAAATACATACACCGTTTATGTTTACGGTAATAATACCGCAGTTCCCGGACTTGATATTACAACAGGAACCGAAAAGGCTTTTGACTTTGAAAATATTTTTTCCGACGCAAATTCGGGCATGATGTCCGCAAACGGAAATATATTTGTTTCTTCAGGCGTCGCAATAGCCGATTCTCCCGACGGAAACGGCAAGGTGCTTGCATATAACTGGGCTAACGCAAACTTCTTTACGACATATCACGGCGGATTGCTCACGGAAAAAAGACCGTTCAATGTTTCCTATAAATATTACCTTAAAGCAGACGCGAGCGTAAATGCGCTGAACGTAATAGTAAATACCGATATGCCCTATCAGATATCGGGTCAGCCGAATACCACTTATCCTGCCACAACGGTTTACTGCAAAGCAGGTCTTGATACAACAAAGAATAAGTGGATAAGTGAAAACGTAAAGGTTGAAGTTACCGACGATTTCAAGAACCTCTATAAATTCGGTCTTTACTATAACGCAACAAATCCTAACGGCACGACGGCAATTTACGTTGACGACTTCGGCGTAATGCCTTACTATGCCGCAAAATATCACGCAGATACGACATTAACCGTTTACTTCCTGCTTGACGACGACGGAAACGTTCTTACGGAATATACCCCCGTTCTTCCCTCAGGAGCTGCTCTTACAGTACCCGATGGCAAGGTTCTCGCAGGCTGGACTACCGTAAACGGCGGCACCGAGGCTATGAAAACAATAGCGCTCAATAACGCTGATATTGACCTTTATCCCGTATTTGCCGATAAGGATTTTGCACCGCACTGGTACAATGACGCAACCGACGTTAAAGATGTTACCGAAATACGTGTTCAGAAAGACACCGACGGAAAGGTTATAGATACTAAGAGCGGCCTCAGGTTCAAGGGCTATATCGAGGATACGTACAGAAACGACGAAAAACTCTATGAGTACGGATTTATCGTAGCGCGTACAGATGTGCTCGGCAAAAACGAGCTTACCCACGATTTCAGGACCGACGCTGCAAAGAATCCGTATATTTCACAGGCAAACTACTCTAAGTATGGGAATATTGATCTCAAACTGAGCTATGATACCGATCTTGAAGCCACAGTATTCAGCTGCGTGCTTGTAAATATTCCGGTTGCTCATTACGGCGACAAGTTTACCGTGCGCGCATGGTCGAATTTGAACGGCGAATATAAGTACGGCACACAGATGAGCGTTTCTATTCTCGATATACTCAACAGTCTTGACGGTGAGAGAAAAGACGCAGCACAGCCTCTTATAGATAAGTATAACGAGTGGCTGTCCACACAGGCAGAGGGTTAAGGAAAGGGGAATAAAGCAATGAAAAAAACCTATTCTTCACCCGAACTTGAAGAGCTTTTAATGAGCACGGAGGACATTCTCGAAGGCAGCGGCGAAACAGCCGAGAACGAGAACCTTTTTGATACGTCAGACCTCTTCTGATAATTAAATACAGGCTGTTATGGCGGAAATGCGGTTTTTTTACTCTCCTATATCCGCGCCTTTCCGTGCATAAGGCAAACCGGGACGGGATTTGTTGTCTTGTCCCGGTATTTTTGTATATATTCGGGACGCGGTATAAAATGTATGTTGAAAAATTTGCTTAAATTCATTATAATAAATTAAGTAAGATTTCAGAGGTGAATACGGTGAAATTCTTTAATGTCTACGGTCTTGTTTTGTTGCGGTCATTATGATACCGAATATAGTGTTTGCAGTTAAGTGTAAAGACGGATTTGAGAATAAGTGGGATAACAGATATGTGCAGATTGCGGAACAGATAGGCAGATTCGGCTGTTTCGGATTTATGTTTATCAATATACCGGGAATTTGTTTCGGCTGGAGCACTCATTGTGCGTTTACGCTTTACCTTGCCGTAAAAGCTTTTATTTTGCGGAGTTACTGTTCCGTGACGGAGGTGTTTTGAATATATTTACAAAATGACAATATATTTCCATGCATAAATACGGAACAAAAACGCAAAAGCGCCGTCTTACAAAGTGTAAATCAAAAAACTTAGCAAGAAGAAAGGAAAAAACAATATGAAAAAGATACTTACTCTTATGCTCGCGGTTTTGGTCTGCGCTTCGGTACTTACCTCGTGCAAGGGAAAAAATAATGACAGTGATGTGCCGGATAAAGATGTTGCCGGAATTACGGATTCCGAAAACAAGAACGACGTTTCGGATAAGGCTGACGATACCAAAAAGGATAATGACAAAAAAGACGACGCGGAAAATAAAACAGATGATAAATCCGAAAATCAGGGCGGCGCGCAAACCGAAAAAACCGAAAATTCCGAAACCGATAAAGGCTCAGTAAAGGACGACGGAAAGACCGACAATACCCAAAAGCCTGCCGGAACAAAGCCCGCCGAAAAACCGGTTCAGACACCTGTAACCAAACCTGCCGGAACAAAGCCCGCCGAAAAGCCGGCTGAAACTCCCGTTCAGAAACCTGCAGAGTCAAAGCCTGCCGAAAGCAAACCCGAAACAAAGCCAGATGAAAACACAAAGACTGATGAAAATAAGCTTTCGTCCATGAAGCTCGACGAGATCATTACAAAGATATATGAAAAAGTTCCGCTTGATCTTTCGCTTGTCAGCGATTATATTGACATTTCCGATGAAAATGCGCTCAAATACAATACGGGACTTACCGACAGCAGTAAAATTTCCGAAGTATGCGTTTCCGAACCTATGATAGGCTCAATTCCGTATTCTCTTGTACTCGTAAAGGTAAAGAACGCGTCGGACGCATCGGATATTGCCTCTCAGATGAAAAGCGGAATCAATCAGCGAAAATGGGTATGCGTTGAGGCTGACGACCTTGCGGTAACATATTCGGGCGACGTTGTGCTGCTGTTCATGGTAGGCTCGGAGTATAACGACGACGTAAAATCGTCCGATATAACCGCGGCTTTTGAAGCGCTTGCATAATAAGAACAATCGCGCTTAAAATAAATGCTGTGATATAGAAATACATTGTGCGGCGGGACTTTAAAGAGTCCCGTTTTGCATGAAAATAAGAATTTAAACCCAAAATGACGGAGGTATACTAATGCTGTTTTCAAGCATACCTTTCCTGTACTATTTTCTGCCGTCGGTGTTTGTATGCTATTTTGCCGTGCCGAAAAAATTCAAAAATGCGGTTCTGCTGTTATTCAGCTTTGTTTTTTACGGCTGCGGCGAACCCAGATATCTGATTTTAATGGCGGCGTCAATACTCGTCGGATATATCGGCGGACTTTTGATACAGCGCGCAAAGAGTATGAGTCTGAAAAAGATTGCAATGTTCTTGTCGGGCGCGGTGCTTGTGGGATTTCTGGCATATTTTAAATACGCCGACTTTTTCGTAAGCTCTTTCGGCTCTCTTACGGGAATTTCCGTGCCTGTCCTGTCCGTTGCGCTGCCGATAGGCATAAGCTTTTATACGTTTCAGATATTAAGCTATGTTGTTGATGTGTACCGCGGAACGCCCGCACAGAAAAACATAATAAACTTTGCGGCATATGTCAGTATGTTTCCGCAGCTTATCGCAGGGCCTATCGTGCGTTATACAGACGTTGAGCGCGAACTTCAGAACAGAACTCACAGCCTTGAAAAGGTGTATTGCGGAATAAGACGTTTTTCGGTCGGACTTTCAAAAAAGGTGCTGCTTGCAAATCAGCTTGCCGAGCTTTGCGACGTGTTCAGAGCGTCGGAGGAAAAAAGCGTGTTGTTTTACTGGATGTACGCGGTATGCTTTACGCTGTTTATATACTTTGATTTTTCGGGTTACAGCGATATGGCGATAGGACTCGGAAAGATAATGGGCTTTGAATTTCCCGAAAATTTCAACTACCCGTATATTTCCGGAAGCGTTACGGAATTCTGGAGACGCTGGCATATGACGCTCGGAACGTGGTTCCGCGACTACGTGTATATTCCTCTCGGCGGAAACAGAGTGAGGTTTGCGCGGTGGATATTCAACATAGCCGCCGTCTGGGCGCTTACGGGACTGTGGCACGGTGCGGCATGGAACTTTGTAATATGGGGTGTGCTGTATGCGGTGCTTTTGGTGATGGAAAAGCTGTTTCTGTCGGACTTTCTTAAAAAGATGCCGCGGTTTGTATCTCACATATACGCGCTTTTTGCGGTAATTATGGGATTTGTCATCTTCAATGCCGACAGCATGGGCATGGCGCTCGGCGATATACGCTGTATGCTCGGTTTCGGAGGACTTCCTGCGGTGAACGCGGATACGCTGTACAATTTAAAGAGCTTTGCGCTTGTCATTATTTTCGGAACGGTACTCAGCACGCCTGTATTAATGTCAGCGCTGAAATCCGCAAGGAAAAATGCCGTTATGAATAAAATTCTGATATTTGCAGAGCCGATCGCCGTAATTTCGGGAATTGTTCTGAGTACGGCATATCTTGTTGACGGTTCGTTCAATCCGTTTTTGTATTTCAGATTCTGAGAGAGGAGTGAAGACAGCTATGGAAAATAAAGTGCGTAAAATATCAGCCTGCGTAATTCTTGCGCTGTGGCTGTGCGTTTCGCTTGTGTGCGTATTCAAGCCGCAGAACGATGTGTCTGTTTCGGAACGCCGCAAGCTTGCAAAAATACCTGAGCTTTCGGCTGAAAATCTGCTTGACGGCAAATATATGACGGACTTTGAAAGCTTTGCTCTCGATCAGTTCCCGGCGCGCGATAATCTGAGAACGCTCAAAGCTCTCAGTACCTTTTATGTGTTCCGCAAGAGCGATAATAACGGGATATATATTTCGGACGGATATGCCTCAAAGCTTGAATATCCGCTGAACAAAGCGTCGGTGAATAAGTCTGCCGATAAGCTTACAAAAATATATGAGGATTATCTTAAAGGTAAAGCGAATAAAGTATATCTTTGCGTTGTACCTGACAAGAACTATTTTCTTGCCGGAAAGAACGGCTATCCGTCAATGGATTACGGTGAGATGACGGATATTATGAAGGACAAACTTGACTTTGCCGAATATATCGACATTTTCCCCGAACTTGACATAACCGATTACTATAAGACCGACACTCACTGGAGGCAGGAATATATAATCGGCGCTGCGGATAAAATATCGGAGGCACTCGGAAACGAGGCGCTGAAAAATTATACCGTCAAAGACGCAGGCGTGCCGTTTTACGGCGTGTATTACGGTCAGTCGGCACTTCCGCTTGACGCGGAACGCATAAATTACGTTTCAAATGACGTCATTGATAACGTCAAGGTCACAAATGTCGAAAATTCAAAGACGTATACGGGCTGTATCGATGAGGAAAAGCTTTCTTCAAACGATCCGTATGAGATATTTTTGTCGGGCGCTGCGGCGGTGATAAATATAGAAAATCCGTCGGGAGATCCCGATAAAAAGCTCGTCGTGTTCAGAGATTCTTTCGGCAGCAGCATGACTCCGCTTATCATAGGCAATTACGGAAGCACTGTTCTTGTCGATACAAGATATATTTCGAGCACACTGCTTGACAGATTCGTGGATTTTGAAAACGCGGACGTCCTCTTTCTTTACAGTACGCTCATACTCAATCAGAGCGAATCCATGAAATAGATAAAAAACTAAGCCGTCCCGAAAAGGACGGCTTTAAATATTGTTTTTCAGACTTCGATGTTGAAAAGGGTTTTTTGTTTTGTTTTTTACGAAAGATTCAGTCTCATAATATCACAGCTTACATCTTTTCCGTTTACCTTCATATAACCGTCGAACGTGCCGATTTTTTCAAATCCGAATCGTCTGTACAGCGAGATTGCTCTTTCGTTGTCGCTGCGTACTTCCAAAGAAATGATTTCTGTGTGAGCCGTGTTTTTTGCAAAGTCAATAATCCATTCCATAAAGCGTGTGCCGATGTGATTGCCCCACATTGCTTTTTTAACGGATATGCTTATTTCTGCTCTGTGCGAAAGTCTGGCTTTGGAAAGTCCCGAAAAGACCGCCGTACCGACGATCTCGTTGTTTTCTTCCGCCACAAGGTACAACTGTTTGTCGGAATCGGTGAAACTTTTCAGATATTCGCGCTCTTTTTCCACCGTTAAAGAGATACCCTCTGCTCCGAATGTCAGATTGTCGGTCTCAGCACCGACAGCTTTGCAGTATTCCAATATATTTTCTGCGTCCGATACGGCTGCTTTTCTTATTACTGCCATATTACCCCCTCCGAAGATTCGGGTTCGGCGTATTATTCATACCTCGCTATTAAATTTTTGTACGCAATTATATAAAATGCGCGAATACCGACGCGCCGACAACGGTAAGCAACCCCGAAACCGCGATTGAAAGGCTGCTCATTGCGCCCTCGATCTCGCCCATTTCCAAAGCTCTCGACGTGCCCATTGCGTGAGACGCCGAACCTATGGCGACGCCTTTTGCGATAGGTTCCGTAATTCCGAAAATACGGCAGGCAAACGGCGCGAAAATATTTCCGATTATACCCGTTATTATAATTACCGCAACGGTAAGCGTCACATATCCTCCAAGTTCTTCCGATATGCCCATGCCTATCGCAGTGGTTATGGACTTAGGCAGAAAAGTGATGTATTCCTCGTGCGAAAAGCCGAATATGACGCTCATTGCAAGAACACAGAGCAGCGTTGTAAGCACACCCGAAAAGATACCTGCGAATATTGCCTTTGCATTGTTTTTCAAAAGTTCTGTTTTCTCGTACAGCGGCAATGCAAGACAGACGGTCGCGGGAGTCAGCAAGTAGCTTAAATATTTCGCGCCCGAATAGTATGCGTCGTAACTTATGCCGGAAAAGGCGAGTATTGCAACGGTTGCGGCAATAGAAATAAGCAGCGGATTGAATATTGCAAGCTTTGTCTTGTTCTGCAAAAACATACCGAGCGCGTATGACACAATGCTGACGGCAACTCCGAAAAAGACCGAGTTTTCAAACAGTTCCATTGTCTTTTCCTCCTTTTTTGCCGCACTTTATTACAAACTGCGTTACTCTGCCCGAAACAAACATTACAAGAAATGTGGAAAATACCGTTATCACGGCATATGCCAAAAGATTGGGCTTTATAATTCCCCATGTTTCGATAAGTCCTGCGGCTGCCGGTATAAACATAAGCGGCATTATCTCGATAAGAAAATATGAGGTTTCTTTTACGGATTCCGGCTTCAGCGCGCCCGAAAGCAGCAGTATGTACATGAGTACAAGTCCGTATATGCTTGCAGGTATGGGCAGCGGTATAAAATATTTCAATACTTCGCCTATAAACGAAACCGCGATTATTATTCCGAATTGCTTGATGTATTTCATTTGCTCCACTTTCTTTTGGTATACTGCGGACGGTAAAAAACGTGCCGTGATACGAGTTATTTTGCGTATATTCTACCATAAACGCCCGTATGTGTCAATCGGCAAAGTGCAGCAAATGCAGAGTGCTCAAAGGTCATGTTTTGTTCATTTAAAGTGCTTGACAAAAACGGCTTAAAGTGTAATAATATAATTTGTAATTTTTTGCTTTTACGAGGTGTATAATGCAAAAGGATCTATTTGAAAAGATAAGCGAAAGACTGCCGGAAATGTCCAAAAGCCATAAGCTTATCGCGGCGTATGTTCTTCAGCACAGCGAGGTTGCGGCATATCTTACCGCCACCAAACTCGGAGCAAATATAGGAGTTTCAGAGTCTACCGTAGTAAGATTTGCGATAGAACTCGGCTTTTCGGGCTATCCGGAATTTCACGAGGTTCTCAAGCAAAGCCTTCGTTCAAAACTGACGGCGGTGCAGAGAATCGGCGTTGCCGACAACATAATAGGCAACGGAAACATACTTGACGCAGTGCTTACGTCGGATATGAACAATATCAAGATGACGCTTGCAAATATCGACGAGGAGTCTTTTAACAGCGCCGTAGATACGATATGCGGAGCAAAGTCGATTTTCATTATAGGCATACGTTCTTCAAGTATGCTTGCCGACTTTTTAAATCACTATCTTTCGTATATGTTCGGAAATGTAAAACTGCTGTTTTCCAACAGCACAAACGAGCTTTTTGAGCAGATATTCAGAATAGACAAGTCCGACGTGCTTGTTGCAATATCCTTTCCGAGATATTCCAGCCGCACAAAGCTTGCCGCGGAATTTGCAAAGAAAAAGGGTGCAAAGGTCGTAGCCATTACCGACAGCGACAATTCGCCGATTTCGGCGTATGCCGATTCAAAGCTGTATGCGAGAAGCGATATGGCGTCGTTTGTCGATTCGCTTGTGGCGCCGCTCAGCATAATCAACGCGCTCATCATGGCAATAAGCCGCAAGAAAAAGGACACCATTACCGCAACGCTTAACGACCTTGAAAAGATATGGGACGAATACGACGTATATGAAAACTCAAGAACATAATAAAAAACGCGTCTGCGTAATAGGCGCGGGAGCTGCGGGCATGATGTGCGCGGTTTTTGCCGCGAAAAGCGGTGCGGACGTCACATTGTTTGAGAAAAACACGTCGCAGAAGCATTTTTTGAGCGAAGAATATTTTGACAACGCCTATATGGGCAAAAAACTGCTCATAACCGGCAAAGGCAGGTGCAATGTCACAAACAACTGCGACGAAGATACATTTTTGAAAAATGTTCCTGTAAATCCGAAATTTTTGTATGCGGCGCTGCACGAGTTTTCAACTGCGGACACCATAGAATTTTTTGAGAGTGGCGGCTGCGAGCTTAAAACCGAGAGGGGAAACCGCGTTTTCCCGAAATCCGATAAGGCGCTCGATATTCTGCGAGTGCTGAAAGACAGGATAAGACAGTACGGCGTAAAGGTTATAAACCGTGCGGTTGCGGAGATCGGAACGGCAGACGGCGAGTTTAAAAGCGTAACGGATTCTTCGGGAAATGTGTATGAATTTGACGCCGCGTGTATCTGTACCGGAGGAATATCGTATCCCGTGACGGGTTCTACGGGTGACGGATACAGATTTGCCGAAAATACGGGGCATAATATAAAGACACCAAAAGCGTCGCTTGTTCCGCTTACGTCGGACGACGCACTGTGCGCGGACTGTCAGGGACTGTCGCTCAAAAACGTGACGGTCAGCGCGGTTGATAGTAAAAAGAAGAAAAAAGTGTATTCGGCTCTCGGAGAAATGCTTTTTACGCATTACGGACTTTCGGGACCGCTGATACTGAGCGCGTCGGCTCATATGCGTGACATTGAAAATGACAGATATAAGATTTGTATCGACTTAAAGCCGTCGCTTGACGAAAAAACTCTCGATAACAGATTGCTGTCGGATTTTTCAAAGTATATCAATAAGGATATGAAAAACGCGCTGTGCGATCTGCTGCCGTCAAAGTTTATTCTGCCGTTTCTTTCTTATTGCGGTATAAAACCCGATGAAAAGCCTAACGGTATTACCAAGGAACAAAGGCATACCATGGTTCGCGCGCTCAAAGATCTCGAAATAGGCATATCCGGCACGCGCCCCGCAGCCGAGGCGATAATCACCTCCGGCGGTGTCTCCGTTAAGGACGTCAATTCCTCTACAATGGAGTCTAAAAAGATTAAAAATCTCTATTTCGCAGGCGAAGTTCTTGATGTTGACGCCTATACCGGTGGTTTTAACCTCCAGATTGCTTTTTCTACCGGCTGTCTTGCCGGCAAAAACATGGGCACAAAGGGGTACGAGTAATACGCGCTTTCTTGAAAGAAAGCTGAGCAAAGAACTTTCGTAGCCCTTAAATAAGAAAAAGGCTGTGGGATACTCTGTGCCGCCGGCTTGTGCCGTCAGCCACCAAAAGGCAGGCGGCTGACTCAAATCTGAACAGGTGCCTAAGCAAGCTATGGAAATTTAGTACAAAGGATAACTTTGGAAAGTGAAATTGCTCTGCAACAGCAAAACAAAGCTAAAATTTTACTTCGCACCCGCCAAACAAAAACTAACATTTGTAAAAGTCATCTCGCGACAGCGAGCTGGGCAGAAAAACGAGCCCTGTTGACTGTATGACTATATAAAAAATAACACTTGTGCCGATAAAACAGTAATTTTGTACAGAACCCCATATCGAGCAGTGCGGAGCATCTGCGAGCGAAGAAAAAGAATTTCGGAGGTGCTGGGAAGTTTTGCCGACGATAGTTTGATGTGTGGAGAAGAAGCCACGCTTTCGCGGCGGCGTTTGAGCGGCGAACGGCTTTTCGACCGCTTTTCTCCGTAGAAAAGCGTCAGTATAGGGTTGCACATGGAAGAGGATAATCCGTTTCCACCCAAAATAGGCAAAAGCCAGTCAAACACAATAGAAGCAAAAAAGTAGAAAAGAGGGAAAAAACCTGTGTATAGTATCGCAATAGACGGCCCGTCGGGCGCAGGAAAGAGTACGCTCGCAAAAGCGCTTGCAAAGAAACTCGGATTTTTGTATGTAGATACCGGCGCAATATACAGAACCGTCGGACTTTACGCAAAAATCAATTCAATAGATCCTAAAGATGAACAGAAACTTTCGGAAAATTTCGATAAAATCAATATAGAACTTAAATGGGTTGACGGAACTCAGCACGTTTTTCTCGATGATGAGGACGTTTCCGAAGCCATAAGAACCCCCGAAATGTCAATGTATGCGTCGGCGGTTTCGACACTTCCGAAAGTAAGAAATTTTCTTCTTGAAAAACAGCGGAACTTTTCCGTTACAAATAACGTCATAATGGACGGCAGAGATATAGGCACCGTCGTGCTGCCGAATGCCGACGTAAAGATTTTTCTTGTCGCAAACGCGGACAGCCGCGCAAAAAGACGCTGTGAAGAACTTAAAGCAAAGGGACAGAACGTCAATCTCGAAGAAATAAAGAACGATATGTCGGCGCGCGATAAACAGGATTCCGAACGTAAAACAGCACCCTGTGTTCCGGCACATGACGCCGTAACTCTCGACGATTCCGATCTTACTTTGGAACAAACAACGGAAAAAGCATTGGAGATAATACATGAAAAAATCAATGAAATTCTATGATTTTGCGACCAGCGCTCTTTCCGGACTTTTAAAAGTGCTGTTTCGGGTTAAAATAATCGGGAACAGAGATCAGAGAGAGCTTTCGTCGGGCATAATCTGCGCAAACCATATGTCTAACTGGGATCCGGTAATCCTTGCCTGTTCGCTGAAATGCTCGGTGAGCTTTATGGCAAAGGACGAACTTTTTAAAATACCCGTTCTCCGCGGACTTCTGAAAGCACTCGGAGTTTTCCCGATAAAACGCGGAACAAGCGATATTGCAGCAATAAAAATGACTCTCGGGCTTATAAAGGACGGAAATAATATCTGCCTTTATCCGCAGGGTACAAGGTGTCCCGGCGTGGATCCGGCGACGACAGAGGTCAAGACAGGCGTTGCAATGCTGCTTAACCATTCGGGAGGAAAAATTCTCCCCGTGGCTATGTATACAAAGAATTATAAGATAAAGCTTTTCAGCCGCGTGTTCGTAATAATCGGCGAACCAAAGGCGCGCGAGTATTATAACTTTGCGGATAACAGCAGAGAGGAGTATCAGCGCGTAAGCGAGGAGATCTTTGCAGATATATGCTCAATGCTCAAACGCGCCGAAAACGGTGAATATGGCAGATAAGAAGTTTGAAATAATCTGCGCCGAAAATTCGGGATTCTGTTTCGGAGTAAGACGCGCCGTCAATATGTTGACGGAACTCAGAAAAACTACCGATAAAAAGATATATACCATAGGCGAGCTTATACATAACGGAATCTTTGTAAAGCGGCTCGAAAAAGATAATATTTTCGTGATTGAGGAAAGCGATCTTGAAAGCCTTGCCGGACAGAAAGACGACGTTGTGCTTGTCGTGCGTACGCACGGAATAAAAAAGAGCGTTAAGGAATTTCTCGATAAGAACGGTTTTTGCTATATCGACGCAACCTGTCCGTTCGTTGACAGAATACACGGTATTGTCGATGAAAATTCAAAGGACGCGAAAGCCGTCGTGATAATGGGCGATAAAAATCACCCCGAAGTCGCAGGTATCATGAGCTATTCGCATACCGACGCGTATGTTTGCAGCGGAATTGAAGAACTGACCGAACTTGTTAATAATAAATTAACTAATCGTGAAGATTGTATTCTTTTAACGTCGCAAACCACATACAATAATGAAAAAAATGTAAATTGTCAAAATTTTATAAGAAAACTATATACAAAGGCAAAAATTTTTGATACAATATGTAATGTTACGGAAAAACGCCAGAATGAAGTCGTCAGTCTGTCGGAAAAATGCGACCTTATGCTTGTGGTCGGCGGAAAGCACAGCTCCAATACAAAAAAGCTGTATGAAATAGCGTCGTCAAAGTGTAAGCATACGTATCTTGCGGAACAGGCGGACGAACTCCCGTCAAAGGAGATAAGGGCTTTGTTTGAAACGTTCAAGCCGGGCAAAAACGCGGTATTCACCGTAGGGATAACAGCGGGTGCATCAACACCCGATGATATATTAGAGGAGGTAAAAGTCAGAATGAGTGAAATAATCAATTCTGATGAAACAACAAAAATGCAGAACACAGAACTTAACGACAACATGAGCTTTGAGGAGATGCTCGACGCGTCCTTTACAATGTACAGACCGGGCGAAAGAGTAAAGGGTATCGTAACGAGAGTTACTTCAAACGAAGTACATGTTGACCTTGGAATAAAGTACACAGGTATCGTACCCTTTTCCGAAATGACCGACGATCCGAGCGCAAAAATGGAAGATCTCGTAAAGGTCGGAGATGAAATCGAAGTTATCGTTGAAAAGTTCAACGACGCAGAAGGCACGGTTCTTCTTTCAAAGAAGAGAATCGACGCAGACAAGAACTGGATCGCATTTGAAGAGGCAGAGGCAAGCGGCGAAGTTATCGACGGTAAGATAATCGAAGTAACCCGCGGCGGACTTGTTGCCGTATGTCAGTACGGCAGAGTATTTATCCCCACTTCTCAGACAACTCTTCCGAGAAGCGAAACTCCTTACGAGGAGAAGGATCTTCAGCCTTTCATGGGACAGAACGTAAGATTCAAGATAATCAGCACCAATAAGCAGAGAAAGCGTGCGGTTGCCTCCATGAGAGCGGTTGTACGCGAGGAAAAGGCAGCAGGCGAGGCTAAGTTCTGGGAGACTGCCGAAGTAGGACAGAAGTTCACCGGTAAGGTTAAGTCCATAACCAACTACGGCGCATTCGTAGATCTCGGTCCCGTTGACGGTATGGTTCACGTATCGGAACTCAGCTGGAAGAGAATCAAGAATCCGAGCGAAGTTGTAAACGTAGGCGATGAGATAGACGTATTCATCAAGGCACTCGATCCCGAGAAGAAGAGAATTTCTCTCGGATATAAGGTAGAGGCTGAAAACCCGTGGACAATACTTGCAAATAACTACCATGAAGGCGATGTAGTTGACGTAAAGATCGTCAGCCTCACTCCTTTCGGTGCATTTGCCGAAGTAATTCCGGGTATCGACGGTCTTATCCATCTTTCCCAGATTTCCAATCAGAGAATTGCAAAGCCCGCAGACGTTCTCGCAGTAGGCGACGTTGTAAAGGTAATGATTACGGCTATCGACTTTGACGCAAAGCGCGTAAGCCTTTCAATGAGAGCACTTCTCGAGCCGGCAGATGAAGCTGATTACGGCACAGAAACCGAAGAAACAGCTGAAAACACCGACGCAGAATAATTTTAATTAAGTAATACCGGTCCGGAGAGTGTCGATTTTAAACGTCGCATTCTTCGGATTTGTTTTTAAGGAGGCGTTAACAATGTCAAAAGCGCTTTTCGGTCCGGGCGGAAACTCGCTCAGTTTTTTTGCCGACGGTAAAAAGAGTACGGCGGAGGCTCCCGAATGGGTAAAACAGTTCGGACTTGACGCATATGAATACGAAGCCGGCAGAGGTGTTTCCGGAAAACCCGAGACTTTCGCTCTTATCGGAGAAAATGCAAAAAATGCAGGTATAAAGCTGTCGATACACGCACCGTATTTTATATCGCTTTCGTCCGTCGAGGAAGAAAAGAGAAAGAACAGCTCGAAGTATATTCTTGACAGCGCTGCAGCTCTTAAAGCCATGGGCGGAGAAACGATAGTCATACACGCAGGTTCCTGCGCAAAGATCGGGAGAGACGAGGCGGCAAGACTTGCAAAACCTGCGCTTGCATATGCGATAGAAAGACTTGCGGAAAATAATCTCTACGGCTTTAAGCTCGGAATAGAGACCATGGGTAAAATTAATCAGTTCGGAACGCTCGACGAGGTAATAGATATGTGCTCGGTCGATAAGACCGTCGTTCCGGTCGTCGATTTCGGACATATGAACGCAAGAGAGCTTGGCGGAGTGTTTGTAACGGCGGACGATTATAAGAGAGTTTTCGATAAGATTGCGGAAGGCGTAAGTCCGGACGCCGCGCAGAATCTTCACTGCCATTTTTCCAAAATAGAGTATACAAAGGGCGGCGAAAAAAAGCATCTTACATTTGAAGATACGCAGTTCGGACCCGAATTTGAACCGCTTATGCAGGCGATATTCTCGCTCGGCGTAACTCCGACGATAATTTGTGAGTCCGACGGCACGATGGCAGAGGACGCGCTGCAAATGAAGAATTATTATACCGGTCTTTTCGGAGGAAACCAAAATGCGTGAAAATATAAAAGAACTTGTAAGGCAGACTGGCGAAAAGGCGGACGCATTTCTCATCTGTTCTCCCGTCAACAGAAGATACGTGACAAATTTTGAGACTTCAGACGGATTTGTTGTCATAAATGACGGCAAAATTACGTTTATCACGGATTTCCGTTATATCGAGGCAGCTCAGACTGCGCAGAAAAACGGAATAATCGACCAAAGCATATGCATAACCGAACAGCAGAGAAGTCCGCTCGAACAGATCTCCGAAATTATCGGCAAGGATAAAAAAGTGCTGTTTGAGGACGCGTACGTCAGCGTAAAAGAGCTTACGACGTTCAGAAAATTCATGCCGACGGCAAATTTTTATTCCGGTTCGCAGATAATAAGCACGCTCAGGGCGAGAAAAGACGAGTATGAGCTTGAAAATATTAAAAAGGCGCAGAGTATTACCGACAAAGCCTTTACGCATATACTCACAGTGCTTTCGGATAATGCGGGCAAACCCGGTTTTACCGAAAAGGACGTTTCGCTTGAGCTTGAATTTTTTATGCGCAAAAACGGCTCGGAGGGCGTCGCGTTTGATACAATAAGCGTGTCGGGACATAAAAGCTCGCTGCCGCACGGAGTGCCGGAAAATATTCCGCTGCAAAAGGGATTTCTTACAATGGATTTCGGCGCAAGATACGGCGGATATTGCTCGGATATGACAAGAACCGTCTGCATAGGCAAAGCGGACGAAGAAATGAAACGCGTCTACGATACCGTGCTTAAAGCGCAGAAATGTGCGCTTGAACAAATAAGCGGCGGAATAGCCGGAAACGTTGCGGACGGATTTGCAAGAAGCGTCATCGACGGCGCAGGATATAAAGGTACGTTCGGTCACAGTCTCGGACACAGCCTCGGACTTGAAATACATGAAAGGCCATGCTTTTCTCCGTCGGATAAGACAGCCGTGCCGTCGGGTGCGGTGGTAAGCGTTGAACCCGGAATTTATATTCCCGGAAAATATGGCGTGAGAATCGAAGATATCGTTTATCTCACTGACGACGGCTGCACGGATCTTACGCACAGTCATAAAACTTTTACCGAGATTTGAGCAAAAGACGCACTTTTTTGTAAAAACCACTTGAAATGTGCGCGGTACTGTGGTATAATAACTTAGAAATAATTTGCACAGACAGGTGCAATGTTGTATTTGGAGGATTTATCAAATGGTAACAGCAGGCGATTTCAGAAACGGCGTTACGTTCGATATGGACGGCAGCGTTATGCAGATAATCGAGTTCCAGCACGTAAAACCCGGAAAAGGCGCGGCTTTCGTAAGAACAAAGCTCCGCAATGTCATTACCGGTGCTGTTGTTGAAAAGACTTTCAACCCTACGGACAAATATCCGACGGCTCACGTTGAAAGAAAGGATATGCAGTATCTTTACAACGACGGAGATCTTTACTACTTCATGGACATGGAGACTTACGAACAGCTTCCCATCAACAAGGATAAGCTCGGCGACAACTTCAAGTTTGTCAAAGAGGAAATGATGTGCAAGATAGTTTCCTATAAGGATAACGTAATTGCGGTTGAACCTCCCATGTTCGTAGAACTCGAGGTAACCGAAACAGAGCCCGGCTTCAAGGGCGATACCGCTACCGGTGCATCCAAGCCCGCAACGCTTGAGACCGGCGCACAGATCAAGGTTCCGCTCTTTATCAATATCGGCGACAAGCTCAAGATTGATACAAGAACCGGTGAATATCTCGAAAGAGCGTAAGTTTTTTCCGTATGCCGTGTATTTTCGCGGCTGTTGGGATTTGACTTAAAAACCGATTAAACAAATTGCCGCTCTTTATATGCGGCGCAGAGATTTGTGAGGTGTAATTTATGGAAATCAAGGAAAAAGTAGCTCGACTCCAGGGACTTATGGAAGGCATGAAGTTTGACACCGAGACTAACGAGGGAAAGCTCATTTCGGGCATCATTGACGTTCTCGGCGACATAAGCGCAGAGCTTGATACTCTTTACGACGATGTAGATTCGCTGTATGAGTATGCAGACGAGCTTGACAGCGATCTCGGCGACGTTGAATCCGAGGTTTACGATCTCGATTATGACGACGAAGACGATGACGAGTACGACGAGTGCTACGGCTGTGAAGCAGACGACTGCGAGGGCTGCGAAAACGCTCCCGAAGGCGACGAATAATTGCCTTTTGACAGCTGAATAAGAGTTAAAACGAGGCGCATGGACAAAACCGTGCGCTTTTTGTTTTTGCAAAATACCGGTACAGATTTTTTTGTAAACTTATCGTGAATAATATTGACTTTACAATAGTTGTAAGGTTTATAATGTGTGAGTAAAAGCAAAGAGGAGACGGTTCAAAGTGGAAAAGAACCTTACAACAGGCAGTGTTTTTAAGAATATAGTGTATTTTTCGCTGCCGTATCTGCTTTCGTATTTTTTGCAGACGCTGTACGGAATGGCAGATCTGTATATAATCGGGCGGTATGAGGGCGTTGCAAGCACAACGGCGGTTTCGATAGGCTCACAGGTTATGCATATGCTGACGGTAATGATAGTCGGTCTTGCAATGGGAACTACGGTCGGCGTAGGACAGGCAGTCGGCGCACAGGATAAAAAGAAGATTTCCGCGTGCGTGGGGAATACCGTCACGCTGTTTATGTCGCTTTCTGTTGTTCTGGCGGCTGTGCTTCTGCTGTGTGTAAAGCCGATTGTTGAACTTGTATCAACACCGTCGGACGCGGTTATGGGAACAGAGGCTTATTTAAAGGTCTGCTTTGCGGGAATACCGTTCATAACGGCGTATAATATAATAAGTTCGATTTTCCGCGGTCTTGGCGACTCGAAAAGTCCTATGTATTTCATAGCTGCGGCGTGCATTGCAAATATCGCGCTGGACTATCTGTTTATGGGCGCGCTGCATATGGGTCCTGTCGGCGCGGCGCTCGGAACGACGCTTTCTCAGACGTTGAGTGTTGTAATTGCGCTTGCCGCGATAAAGGTCAAAAAGCTCGGCGTTTCGGTGCGTAAAGGCGATCTGAAACCGCAAAAAGGTGTAATGGGCGCGCTTTTAAGGACGGGAGTTCCGATTGCGATGCAGGACGGACTTATTCAGATAGCATTTCTTATAATAACGGTAATAGCGAACAAGCGCGGACTTGATGACGCGGCGGCTGTCGGCATCGTCGAGAAGATAATCAGCTTTGTGTTCCTTGTTCCGTCGTCTATGCTGTCTGCCGTTTCGGCACTTTGCTCGCAGAATATAGGGGCCGGCAAAAAGGACAGGGCAGTGCTTACTCTGAGATATGCCGTACTTATCGCGACCGGATTCGGACTTATAGTAAGTACCGTTGTTCAGTTCTGTGCTGCGGATATAGTGTCGCTGTTTACCGACGCGTCGACCGCAGACGGTGCGAATGTTGTAAGGCTCGGAAGTCAGTATTTTAAGGGGTATATTTTTGACTGCATTTTTGCAGGTATTCACTTTTCGTTTTCCGGATATTTCTGCGCGTGCGGCAAGGCAGAAATCTCGTTTTTACATAATGTCATCGCAGTGTTTCTTGTCCGTGTTCCGGTTGTTTACCTAATGTCAAAAATGTTCGCCGATACTCTCTTCCCGATGGGACTTGCTACCGCAACCGGCTCCATCCTCTCCGTAATAATCTGTATTATCGCATTTCTGATAATTTCCCGAAAGAGTGCGAGAGAGAACGCGCTTTAAAGGGTACGAGGAATACGCGAGGGAGAACGCGCTTTCTTTTTGAAAAGAAAGCTGCAAAGAAAACGGTAGACCTTAATTTAGAAAAAAGTTATGGGATACTCTCTGTCGTCAGCTTATACCGTCAGCCACCAAAAGGCAGGCGGCTGACTCAAATCTGAGCAGGTGCGTGAGCAAGCTATGGAAATTAAGAAATAAAGGGTAACTGAATAAAATATAACTCTGTGCGTTAGGTTTAACTTTACACAGAGTTTTTCTATATATAAATGATAGTTTGACGTGCGGAAAATAAAGCCGCGCTTTCGCTGCGGCGTTTGAGCGGCAAACGGTTTATCCTCGCAGGGAACTTTTTCCTCGCAGGAGGACTTTTCTCCGTAGAAAAGCGTCAGTATATGGCTGCAAGTGGAAGTGAATTTCCCGTTTCCGACCAAACCAAGCAACACTCAGCCAAACATAAAGTAACTTGTAAAAATCAATCATTTTTATTCCGCATAACTCACAATTCACCGCGTCTGAGTCACTGCTTTCTTGTGTAAAAAGTTGAACTTTCAAAAAATGCAAATAAATTTATATAAATATCTTGACAAATTATATAATACGTGCTACAATGTATATGTAAAAAGAAAAAGAAGTTTTTCATAGGAGGTAAGAGCCTTGAAAAAAACATTGTATAGTCTCATGTTGTCCGAGGACGTAATGAGAGAAATAGATTTGCTTGCGCATAAAATGGGAACAAACAGATCTAACCTTGTAAATATGATACTTGCCGAACGAGTGGAGATGAGAACGCCGGAACAGCAGATAAACGATATATTCAGCGGAATAGAACAGCTGCTGAGCGCGTCAAGAGAGCTTGTGCCGCTTTTTGCACCGAATACGCAGAGAGTAGCGGTGCGTTCAAGCCTTGAATATAAATATCACCCTACGGTGAAATATGAAGTCGAGCTTGCAAAGAGTTTTGCGCCGGGACAGCCGATAGGAACGCTCAGCGCAAACTTCAGAACGCAGTCGCAGGGACTTCTCGAACTTCTTGCAAGATTTTTCAGATGTCTTGAAAGAATAGAGAACAGAGTTCTTCCGGTAAACGTGGCATATTCGCTTGACGACGGAAGATTTGAAAGAACGCTCGCATATCCCGCAAAACGTTTCGGAACAGCCGGCGACAGAACGCTTGATCCCGAAGAGATATCAAAGGCTATTACGGATTACGTAAGCCTTGTGGATAAAATGATGAAAGCCTGTATAGGCGGTGCGGATTCGCAGACGCTGGCGGATATGTACGCGGCGGATCTCGATAAACGCCCCGTAATAATATGACTTGCACATTAAACTTTGAATTATTTTCCGAAAGGAGAAATATATATGAACGCAGAAAAATTTACTCAAAAAACGGTTGAAACCATAAATAACGCACAGAACCTTGCACGTGATAAACAAAATCAAACGCTTACACCCGAACATCTCATGTATGCGCTGCTGTCTGCCGACGGCGGACTTGTCAGAACACTTGTCTACCGTATCGGACAGAAAAACGGAAATACCGATATTGTCGGAGCTGTTCTCGGAGAACTTAACGCCGAAATCGAAAGACTGCCTAAGGTTACGGGTTCGGGAAATTCCGAACTTTATCCGTCGGGAGAAGTTTCCGCAGTACTCAGATTTGCCGAAAAGGTGGCGTCGGAGCTTAAAGACGAGTATATCTCGGTCGAACATATTATGCTCGGACTGCTTGCCGAGGGCGGAAGCACCGTAAAGAGAATATGCGAGAAGTACGGCATAACCAAAAAGAGCTTTACCGATGAGCTTGCAAAAGTCAAGACCTCGCCCGTAACAAGCGATAATCCCGAAGATACTTACGACGTGCTTGCAAAATACGGCACAGACCTTGTCGAACGCGCAAGAGAACAGAAACTTGATCCGGTTATCGGCAGAGATTCCGAAATAAGAAGCGTAATAAGAATACTTTCGCGTAAGAGTAAGAATAACCCCGTTCTTATCGGCGAACCCGGCGTAGGTAAAACCGCAATAGCCGAAGGTCTTGCTCAGAGAATCGTCAGAGGCGACGTACCGGACGGACTCAAAGATAAAACCATCTTTTCGCTGGATATGGGTTCTCTCGTTGCAGGCGCTAAGTACAGAGGCGAATTTGAGGAAAGACTCAAAGCCGTGCTTAACGAGGTTAAAAAGGCTGAGGGTAAAATAATACTCTTTATAGATGAACTTCATACCATAGTCGGAGCCGGAAAGACCGAGGGATCAATGGACGCAGGCAACCTCTTGAAACCTATGCTTGCAAGAGGAGAACTTCACTGTATCGGCGCGACAACTCTTGACGAATACAGAAAGTATATCGAAAAGGACGCGGCTCTCGAACGCCGTTTCCAACCCGTAATGGTAGACGAACCGTCGGTTGAAGATACAATTTCTATACTGCGCGGACTTAAAGAGAGATACGAAATATTCCACGGCGTAAGAATTCACGATAACGCGCTTGTCGCAGCCGCAACGCTTTCACACAGATATATCACCGACAGATTTCTTCCCGATAAGGCAATAGACCTTGTCGATGAGGCGTGCGCCATGATAAGAACCGAGATCGACTCCATGCCGAGCGAGCTTGACGACCTCAGACGCGATATTATGCAGCTTGAGATTGAGGAAATGTCGCTAAAGAAAGAGGAGGATAAACTCTCTAAGGACAGACTTGCAAAGCTTACCGAAGAACTTGCCGAAAAGAAAGAAAAGTTCAACGAGATGAAAGCGCGCTGGGAGTCCGAAAAGCAGGCGACCGAAAATGTCAAGAAGATAAAAGCGCAGATCGAAAAAATAACCGGCGATATAGAGAATGCAAAGCTGCGCGGAGAGTATGAAAAAGCCGCAAAGCTCCAGTATTCCGATCTTCCCGAACTTCAGAAAAAGCTTGCCGATGCCGAAAAGACAACCGAAGAGCAGAATCAGAATATGCTTGTTCGCTCAACCGTAACCGAGGAAGAAATAGCCGACGTTGTTGCGCGCTGGACAGGTATACCCGTTTCAAAGCTTGTTGAGGGCGAAAGAGAAAAACTGCTGCACCTTGAGGATATTCTCCATAAGAGAGTTATCGGACAGGACGAAGCCGTAAGGCTCGTAAGCGAGGCAATACAGCGTTCGAGAGCAGGAATTTCCGATCCCAACAGACCGATAGGCAGCTTTATGTTCTTAGGCCCTACGGGCGTAGGTAAGACCGAGCTTGCAAAGACGCTTGCCGAGTGCCTGTTTGATGATGAGCATAACCTCGTAAGAATAGATATGACGGAGTATATGGAGAAATTCAGTGTTTCCCGTCTTATCGGAGCGCCTCCCGGATATGTCGGATATGATGAAGGCGGTCAGCTTACCGAGGCTGTAAGACGTCATCCGTACAGCGTAGTATTGTTTGATGAAGTCGAAAAGGCACATCCGGATGTGTTCAATATTCTTCTTCAGATACTTGATGACGGACGTATTACTGACAGTCAGGGACGTACCGTTGACTTTAAGAATACAATAATAATTCTTACCTCAAACCTCGGCAGCTCCTATCTGCTTGACGGCATAACGCCCGAAGGCGAGATAAGCGAAGAAGCCCGCGGTAAGGTAATGGCAGATCTGCGTGCGTCGTTCAGACCGGAATTTCTCAACAGACTTGATGAGATAATCATGTTCAAGCCGCTTACGAAGGATAATCTCGGCGGAATAATCGAGAATCTGCTTTCGGGACTCAGAAAACGCCTTGCCGACAGAAGTGCCGGAGGACTTAAGCTTGAAGTTACCGACGCTGCAAAACAGCTTATTATTGATAACGGCTATGACCCCGTATACGGTGCGCGTCCGCTTAAACGTTATCTCCAAAGTTCCGCAGAAACCCTTATTGCAAAGGAAATTCTTGCAGGCAACTTTGATACGGGTACTACGCTTGTGCTTGACGCAAAGGACGGAAAGCTTGTCTGCACCCCCGAATTTGAGGGCAAAGTCGTAGGCTGAAACCAAAACTTAATAAATTACGGTTGATTAATGCCGTTGTTTTCCGCCGCAGGTTTGCCTGCGGCGGTTTTTGTATGTTATTAACTTAATACATGATATTTATATCTTTTTGTGTATTGAAAAAACTCTTTTATTAATGTATAATAATGTGTACAAAGAGAGTGTACAAAAGGAGAGAGAAAAATGTATATTTACCGTGAAGAAACATATGAAAAAATGAGCCGCAGAGCCGCGAATATAATTTCCGCACAGGTGATTCAGAAGCCCGACGCGGTACTCGGACTTGCAACCGGTTCGTCTCCGCTCGGAGTCTATAAACAGCTTATAGAGTGGTATAATAAGGGCGATCTTGATTTTAAGGACGTAAAGAGCGTAAATCTTGACGAATACTGCGGACTTTCACCCGAACATGATCAGAGCTACCGTTATTTTATGAACTCAAATTTCTTTAATCATATAAATATTGATAAGAAAAATACATATGTTCCGAACGGAATGTGCGAAAACTGGCAGACCGAGTGCGAAAACTATGATAAACTCATACGTTCGCTCGGCGGAATCGACCTTCAGCTTCTCGGAATAGGCTTTAACGGTCATATCGGCTTCAACGAACCGTCAGATCATTTTGAGCTTGGCACAAGGCGCGTAACGCTTACCGAATCGACGCTTAAAGCAAATTCGCGCTTTTTCCCGAACGGCGGTATGCCGACTCACGCGCTTACCATGGGTTTCAAGTCCATACTCAGCGCAAAAAAAATACTGCTTATTGCAGGACCGGAGAAGTATGATATTGTAAAACGCGCGCTTAAAGGACCGGTAACGCCCGAAGTTCCTGCGTCGATACTTCAGCTGCATGACGACGTTTCGGTAGTGTATACTGCGGATAAAGATATCTGAGCTTTTAATTTCCCCGTATATTTCAAGTACGGGGTATTTTTGACGAAAAATCACTTGACATTGCCTTAATACTGTGTTAAAATTTTTTGTGTATTGTGCATTGTGAAAGGACGTGGCAGTTAAGATGTTATATCTTGTACTTGCGGTTATAGCCGGAACGGCAAAGGGGTTTTGCGGTAAAAAGCTGAGCGGACATGTGAACAGCATTTCCGAAAGCGCCGCGGCAAACATAATCAGAATGATAATCTGCTGCATTATAGGCGCGGCAATGGCTTTTGTTAAACACGAATCGTTTGCGCTTACTCCGGCGGAGCTTGCAATTTCTGTGTTTTCCGGAATTTCCATGGCAGTTTTTCTCATTTCGTGGCTTATTTCTGCAAAAAGCGGAGCGTATATGATGATAAACGCCGTTACCACTGCGGCATTTATTGTAAATATGGTGTTCGGTTTTTTTGTTTTCGGCGAGTCTATAAGCATAAAGCAAATATTCAGCGTTATTTTTATAATTGCGGCAATAGCGTTTCTTCTAAGATACAGCAGCGATACGAAAGAAAAGCTGAAAGCTTCGGACTATGTGCTGCTTGCCGTCGTTTTCCTGTCGCAGGGATTTACAAATGTCGCGCAGAAGATGTTTACCGCGTGGGCGCCCGACGGAAGTAAGGTCATATTCAATTTCTATACTTTTCTTATAACTCTTGCCGTGCTCTGCATTGCAATGCCTTTTCTGGCAGGTAAAGAAAAGAAAGTGAAGCTTGATTTTAAAAAGTGTATTCCGTATATTGCGGTAATGGCGGCAATGCTTTTTGCAAATTCGTATTTTCTTACCGCCGCAACCGAAGTGCTGCCGTCCGTAATACTGTTTCCGCTGAGCAGTGTTCTGTCGCTTGCCGCGGCAACCGTAATGGCAGCGGTATTTTTCGGCGAAAAGATTACAAAAACAAGTGCAGCCGGAATTTTATGCACCGTTATTTCGGTCTTGCTTACATAATCAAAGGAGAAATTATAAAATATGCCTTCGACAAAGGAATACCTGGACTTTGTGCTGGGACAGCTTGACGGTATAGGGAGTCTTACTTTTCGCAAGATGATGGGAGAATATCTGCTTTACCTTGACGGAGTGTATTTCGGCAACATCTGCGATAACAGATTTTTAATAAAGAAAACGCCGTCCATGGGCAAGTACGAAACCTCAGAACAGATACCTTATCCCGGCGCAAAGCCTATGCTTATGCCGTCAGATCCCGACGACACCGATACTTTAAAAAGAATGGCGCTTGACGCTTGCGCCGACTTAAAAAAATAAGTGCGGAGAAAAACTTATGAGTGAATTTATAAATCTGACGCCCGAAAATCTTCCCGATCAGCACCTTTGCTGCATAATACGCACAAAAAAGCCGCATCCGGGAGTTGAGGCAAAGAGAGCATGGCTCGTACAACGGCTGAAAGAAGGTCATGTTTTCAGAAAGCTTGACGAAAAGGCGACGGTTTTTATCGAATACGCGCCTCTTGAAAAAGCGTGGGTTCCGATAGAGGGCGAGAACTTTCTGTATATCTACTGCCTTTGGGTAAACGGCGATCAAAAGTCGCACGGGTACGGAAAAGAGCTTATGGAATACTGCATAGCCGACGCAAAAGCCAAAGGTAAGTCGGGAATCTGTATGCTCGGCTCGCAGAAGCAGAAAGCGTGGCTTTCGGATAAGAACTTTGCGCAGAAATTCGGATTTGAAGCTGCCGATATTACGGATAACGGCTATGAACTGCTCTGCCTTTCGTTTGACGGCACAAAACCGCGCTTTTGCGAAAATGCAAAACACATGGCAATACCCGATAAAGACCTTACCGTGTACTATTCGGAGCAGTGCCCGTATACGTACCTTTTTCTTGAAAGCATCGAGAAATATTGCAGTCAAAACAGTGTTCCGCTTAATATTGTCAAGGTCGATACGCTGCAAAAGGCAAAATCCCTGCCGTGCGTGTTCAATAACTGGGCGGTCTTTTACGGCGGAGAATTCAAAACGGTAAATCTTATCGACGCAAAGGCTGCGGAAAAGCTTATCAAAAAGAAATAATCAAAATAAGGCTTTGTCGGCTTGGTTTCCGTCAGAGCTTTTTTTGTCTTTTGCGCATATGTCCCAGAAATCGCGCACCGTCTGCGGCATGGCGGCGTTTTTCTTTCGTATGAGCAGTATCTGCGTTTCAAGCTCATCATCACATATTTTCTGCACGCGCAGTCCCTCGCACTGATCCTTCATCGACATCGGGAATATCGCCGTTGCAAGCCCCTCTTTTACCCAGAGAAGCGCGTCTCTCGCGTCGTCGCATATGCAGAAAACGTCGGGTTCTATGTTTCTCTTTGTAAATGTGGAAAGTATAAGCTCTCTGTACCTGCGGTACAATATTAAAGGCACACCGCTGAGATTGCACAAACGTATTCCGCCCTCGTTTTCAACGCGCATTGAATAGGGCGATACCGCAATCATAGGCTCGGAGGCAAGTACCGCTGTTTCAACCTCGTCGGTTCTCATTGGAGTCCGCGCCGCGGATACGTCGATTATCCCGTCAAGCAGCTGTTCAAGAAGCTCATATGTCGCGCCGTCGCGCACCTCAAAGTTTACGTCAGGATATTTCTTTGAAAACTCGGTTATGTACGGCAGCATGACGGAAACGGTAGTAGAAGTGATACCCAATCGCAGCACTCTTTTTTTGCCTGCCTCGGCGACCTCCGCCTTTGTCGAGCGCGCATATTCAAGCAGACTCGAGGCACGTGCGTAGAGCAGCTTTCCTGCCTTTGTAAGCTCAACGCCGCGGCTGCTGCGTGTAAAAAGCTCAACGCCGAGTTCTCCCTCAAGCTGTTTAATCTGATAGCTTAAAGGCGGCTGCGACATATTTATCTTCCGCGCCGCCTCGTTTATGCTGCCGTAATCCGCAATTTTGCAGAATATTTCAAGCTGTTTGAGTTCCATTTTTATTGCCTCACAGATGTTATATAAAATTTATATTGAAAGTATATAAAAACAATATTTCATATATTGATTATAATGTATTATACTATATTCTGTCAACAGATAATAAGAAGAAAAGAGAGGAAAACATGAAAAAACTTGCGGTATACTTAAAAGATTACCGGAAAGAGAGTATTCTCGCGCCGCTGTTCAAGCTGCTTGAGGCATTGTTTGATCTGCTTGTGCCTATCGCGGTGGCGCAGATGATAGATTCCGGAAAGGCAGGCGTCGGAAAGAGCGTGTATCTCGGCTTCGGCGCGCTTATACTTATGGCGCTTGTGGGACTTGCGTGCAGCGTAACGGCGCAGTACTTTGCGGCTAAGGCAAGTATAGGTGTTGCCGGAGCGCTCAGACAGGCGCTTTTCGATCATATACAGTCGCTGTCGTTCTCGCAGATAGATAAACTCGGCAGTGCGACGCTTATCACAAGACTGTCGGGAGATGTAAACCAGGTTCAGAACGGACTGAATATGGGACTCAGGCTGCTGCTGCGCAGCCCTTTTATCGTGTTCGGCGCAATGATAATGGCGTTTACGATAGACTTTAAGAGTGCGCTTGTATTTGTGGTAACGATACCGGTGCTTTTCGCCGTCGTTTTTGCAATAATGCTTGTGAGTATACCGCTGTTTTCAAAGGCGCAGTCGGGACTTGACAGGGTAACGCTTGAAACAAGGGAAAATCTTACGGGCGTCAGAGTTATACGCGCGTTCTGCCGCGAAAAAGAGTCGGTGGACGAGTTTGACGCAAGCAATAAGGCGCTGACAAGGCTGAATTTGTTTGTCGGACGTATCTCGGCGCTCATGAATCCGCTTACTTATGTGCTTATAAATATAGCCGCCGTTTTTCTCATAAAGGTGTCGGCGGTACAGGTAAATTCGGGTATTATACCGCAGGGACAGGTCGTCGCGCTTTATAACTATATGCTCCAGATAATAGTTGAGCTTATAAAGCTTGCGTCCCTTATAATAACGCTCAATAAGGCGCTTGCCTGCGCAAAGAGAACAGCGGATATTCTCGGAACCGAACCGGATATGGTCTATCCGTCAGAGTCATCTCACAGTGAAAACAGCGTAAACGGCACGCCTGCCGTGGAATTTAAGGACGTTACGTTTACCTATTCGGGAGCGGGAGCGCCAAGCCTTTCGGATATAAACTTTAAAATCGCAAAAGGCGAAAATGTCGGCGTAATAGGCGGAACGGGCAGCGGTAAATCAACGCTCATAAGCCTTATACCGCGTTTTTACGACGCGACAAAGGGACAGGTGCTTGTTGACGGAGTGCCTGTGGAAAAGTATACCAAGGACGAACTTACAAAAAAGGTCGGCGTCGTTCAGCAGAAATCCGTTCTGTTTGAGGGAAGTATAAGAGATAATCTCAAATACGGAAACCCGGACGCGGCAGATGAGGAGCTTTGGAACGCACTTGAGACCGCACAGGGCAAAAAGGTGGTTGAGGATAAGCCGGGACAGCTTGATTTCGTTCTCGAACAGTCGGGACGCAATCTTTCCGGCGGTCAGAAACAAAGACTGTCCATAGCGAGAACGCTTGTCAAAAAGCCCGAAATTCTTATTCTCGACGACAGCTCAAGCGCACTCGACTATGCAACGGACGCGGCACTCAGAAGTGGGGTAAAAAAGCTGCCCGATAACGTCACAACCTTTATAGTGTCGCAGAGAATAGCGTGCGTGCGCGATTCGGACGTGATACTTGTGCTTGATAACGGAGAGCTGAGCGCAGTCGGCTCGCATGATGATCTGCTTAAAACAAGCGAGGTATACCGCGGAATTTACTATTCGCAGTTTCCCGAAGAAAATCCCGAAAATAAGGTAAAGGAGGCGCGGTAAGATGAAAAATAAGGATAATAAAGCTATGATTAAAAATTCCGGCGCACTCAAACGTCTTATGCCGCTTATAAAAAAGCACAGCGCCGCGCTTATCTTCAGTATATTGCTTGCTGCGGCTGCCGTCGTGCTTCAGCTTTATGTTCCTGTGCTGTTCGGCGACGCTATCGACTTTGTACAGGAAACCGGCAGGGTGGATTTCACTGCAATGGCAAAGGTACTTTCAAAAATTGCATTTCTCGCCGTGCTTTCGGGCGTTTTTACCTGGATAATGAACCTTGTAAACAATAAAATGACATACCGAATAGTCGAGGAACTGCGTTCAAAGGCTATAAGACATATACAGAAACTGCCGCTGTCGTATCTCGACTCGCACAGTTCGGGCGATATAGTAAGCCGCGTTATTTCTGACGCAGACGTGCTTTCGGACGGACTTCTGCTCGGATTTACACAGCTGTTTTCCGGCGTTGTTACGGTCGTGGTTACGCTTATATTCATGTTCTCCAAAAATGTCCTCGTGTCGCTTATGGTAATACTGCTCACACCTTTGAGCTTCCTTGTTGCAAAGTTCATTTCGGGACGTTCCTATAAGCTTTTCAGAAAGCAGAGCGAAATACGCGGAAGACAGACCGCGCTAATAGACGAAATGGTGGGCAGCGAAAAAGTCGTAAAGGCTTTCGGGTATGAAAAAAAAGCGTCGGAACGCTTTGAGGTCATAAATAAAGAACTTATGGAGTGCAGTAAGTTTGCAACCTTTTACAGCAGTCTTACAAATCCGTCAACGCGCTTTGTAAATAATATAATATATGCGTTTGTCGCGCTTGTCGGCGTAATACTGATACCCGGCGGAAGCCTTACGGTCGGCGGACTCTCGGTGCTTTTGTCGTATGCAAACCAGTATATGAAACCCTTTAACGATATAAGCTCCGTCGTTACCGAACTTCAGAATGCGCTTGCTTGCTCGGCAAGAATATTCGACCTTTTGGACGAACCCTGCGAGAGCAAAGACAGCGACGGCAAGTTTGAAAACGTAAAGGGAAATGTAAACATTAAAGATGTTTCTTTCAGCTACGACAAAACAAGACCGCTTATACGCGATTTCAATCTCGACGTAAAGCCGGGTATGCGCATAGCCATAGTCGGACCGACAGGCTGCGGAAAGACAACGCTTATAAATCTGCTTATGCGTTTCTATGACGTTGACGGCGGCGTTATAAGCATAGATTCAAAGCCCATAAAGGACGTTTCAAGGCATGAGCTGAGGAAAAATTTCGGCATGGTTCTTCAGGAAACCTGGCTTAAAAGCGGAACGGTGCGCGATAATATAGCTTTCGGAAAGCCCGACGCAACCGAAGAAGAAATAATAAACGCCGCAAAGCTCTCTCACTGTTACAGCTTTATACAAAGGCTTCCCGACGGGCTTGACACACTTCTAACGCCCGACGCGCTCAGCGAAGGTCAGAAACAGCTCTTGTGCATAGCGCGCGTAATGCTTTGCCTGCCGCCGATGCTTATACTTGACGAGGCGACTTCAAGCATAGATACCCGAACCGAACTCCGTATACAGAAAGCGTTCGACACGCTTATGGAGGGAAGAACAAGCTTTGTCGTTGCACACAGACTGTCAACTGTCCGTGACGCCTCTCTTATACTTGTAATGAAGGACGGCAGCGTGATAGAACAGGGCAGACACGACGAGCTTCTTGAAAAGGGCGGATTTTACAGCACGCTCTATAACAGCCAGTTTAAACAGGCATAGAATAAAAATAACAGCATTTTTGCCGTACCGTGAGGATAAAAACCTGCGGTGCGGCTTTTTTGCATAAAGAAAAACGGCGGAAATAATTGTTTTTGGTTCCGCCGTAAATTTATTATTTTGATTGCGTATAGTCGGTTGAGTACGCTTGTGTTATTTATGTACGCTTTGCACGCTTGCTGCTGTACATAAGATTATCTGCACGGTGAAAAGCATTTTCAACCGTTTCGCAAGCCGGATCGTAGACTGTACAGCCGATGGATATGTGCGGAAGTCTCGGATTTGATTTGCGAAGAATATCAAGTTTTGCTTTGTAAGCCGATACAAGATTTTCGGCACTGTCTGTGTTCTTCGTTAAAAGCACGCAAGCCTCATCGCCGCCGAATCTGAAACAATAGCCGTTTTTAAATGTCTTTTTAAGCTCTTTTGAAATAGTAAGCAGACATTCGCCGCCGCAAGCATTCGGCAATGTTTGTTGCAATTATCAGCGCAAAGATTACCCGAAACACAGCCCACGGAGTATTCCGAACATCCGAAACTAAGCTCTATTCTGTATTCAAGACCGCGCGATCTGCACTTTTTGTATACCTGATTTTTAAGCTCGTCAAGCATAGGCAGAACGCTCTCATTTATGTTCATGACCTTGATAATTACAAATTCGTCACCGCCGTAACGTCCGCAAAAACAATCGTTTCTGCGGCAGAAATCCTTTAATGCGGAAGAAACTATCAGCAGCGCGTTGTCCCCCTCATTGTGTTCGTAGAAATCGTTTATGTTCTTGAACGAGTCTATGTCGGTAATATTGCTATGCAGAAAACGTTGATTTCGGAATAGAGCAGAAAGTCCATGCCGTATCCTCCCAAAGTATGAAAAAACTATTATAATTACACTCTGCTGTTTGGCATAAATCAACATTTTTCGCAAACATTTATTGTGAGTTTATGAGAAATTTATGGTTTTGCAAAAAAACGGAGCAGTATGAAACTGCTCCGAAAAATGCAAATTTACAAATTGATCAGAACTCTGCGTTGCCGACTGTTCTGGGATAGGGAATTACGTCGCGTATGTTGGAAACGCCCGTAAGGTACATTATGATTCTTTCAAAGCCGAGGCCGTAGCCCGCGTGCTTTGTTCCGCCGTATTTGCGGAGATTTACGTACCACCAGTAATCCTTTTCGTCAAGATGACACTCAGCCATGCGGGAAAGCAGAACGTCGAGTCTTTCCTCTCTCTGGCTGCCGCCTATAATCTCGCCGACGCCGGGAACAAGCAGATCCATTGCCGCAACGGTCTTGCCGTCATCGTTCATTCTCATGTAGAAAGACTTGATCTCTTTGGGATAGTCAACAACGAATATAGGCTTTTTGAATACCTGTTCGGTAAGGTATCTTTCGTGCTCGGTCTGAAGATCGCAGCCCCATTCAACCGGGTATTTGAACTCGGCACCGGAGGCTTTGAGAAGTTCGATTGCCTTTGTGTAGGTAACTTTTTCGTAATCGCTGTTTGCAAGCGCCGTAAGACGTTCAAGCAGAGTCTTGTCAACAAAGCTGTTGAAAAATTCAAGCTCTGCCGCACAGTTTTTCATAACGTGGTTTACAATGTGCTTTATCATGTCCCATGCAAGCGTCATGTTGTCGTCGAGATCCGCAAAAGCAATTTCGGGTTCGATCATCCAGAACTCAGCCGCATGGCGCGCAGTGTTGGAGTTTTCGGCTCTGAACGTAGGGCCGAAAGTGTAGATGTTGCCGAAAGCCATGGCATATGTTTCGCCCTCAAGCTGACCTGAAACCGTAAGGTTTGTGCTTTTTCCGAAGAAATCCTGCGACCAGTCAACGCTGCCGTCGTCTTTTCGGGGAGGATTGTTGACGTCAAGCGTGGTTACTCTGAACATTTCGCCTGCGCCCTCGCAGTCCGAACCCGTGATAAGCGGCGTATGAACGTATACGAATCCTCTGTCGTGGAAGAAAGAGTGAATTGCGTATGCAACTTCGCTTCTAACTCTGAAAACTGCCGAAAAGAGGTTTGTACGCGGTCTTAAATAAGCCTGCTCGCGCAGATATTCAACAGTGTGACGCTTTTTCTGAAGCGGATAGTCGGGAGTAGACGTTCCCTCAACCTGCACGTCGGACGCCTTGATTTCAAACGGCTGCTTGTTTTCCGGAGTGAGAACCACAGTACCCGTAACGACAAGCGCTGCGCCGACGTTCTGCTTTGCTACCTCGTCGTAGTTTGAAATAATTTCTCTTTCAAATACAACCTGAACGCCCTTGAAAAAGCTTCCGTCGTTGAGGTCTATAAAACCGAAAGCCTTGCTGTCGCGTATACTTCTTGCCCAGCCGCCGACGGTAACTGTTTTTCCGCCGAAACTCTCGGTGTTTTCGTAAAGTTCGCGGATAAGTTGTCTTTTCATTGCTTTACCCTCTTTAAAATACTCTTTTACACATAAATTTCCGTAAGGTTATTTTGTCTTGCTTTTGCCGAGATATGCTTCCTTGATTCTTTCGTCCTGAATAAGCTCCGAACCCTTGCCGGACATTGTTATCTTTCCGGTTTCGAGAACGTATGCCGTGTGAGCGGCTTGGAGAGCCATGTTTGCGTTCTGTTCGATAAGAAGCACGGTAATGCCGTTTCTGTTGATTTCCTTTATGATGTCGAAAATGCTCTTTACGACAAGCGGAGCAAGTCCGAGCGACGGTTCGTCCATCATGATAAGCGACGGTCTTGCCATAAGCGCGCGTCCGACAGCCAGCATCTGCTGTTCGCCTCCGGATAATGTTCCGGAAAGCTGCCATTCACGCTCTTTAAGTCTCGGAAACAGGCTGTAAACGTATTCAAAATCCTTCTCAAGACTGTCTTTTCTTAAATACGCGCCGATTCTGAGGTTTTCCTTTACCGTAAGGTTAGGAAATACGCGTCTGCCCTCGGGAACCAGTGTTATACCGGTTTTAACTATGTTGTCGGGTGAAAGACCGGTTATATTCTGACCGTTAAAGAGAATTTCGGCACGCTGCGGCTTGACTATTCCGGCGATGGTTTTAAGCGTTGTGCTTTTGCCTGCGCCGTTTGCGCCTATAAGCGTAACTATCTCGCCTTTGGGTACGTCCATTGTTATTCCCTTAACGGCTTCGATACCGCCGTATGAAACCACAAGGTCTTTAATTTCAAGAATGTTGTTACTCATTTTCAGCCACCCCCAGATAAGCGTCGATAACCTTTTTATCCGACTGAACGGTGTCGGGCGTTCCCGATGAGATAAGCTTACCGAAGTCTATAACGTATATTCTGTCCGAGATGTCCATGACAAGGTTCATGTGATGCTCGATAAGAAGAATGGAGAGGTCGAATTTTGAGCGTATGTCGTGAATGAACGCTGTAAGCTCGTCGGTCTCCTGAGGATTCATGCCGGCAGCCGGCTCGTCGAGAAGGAGAAGTTTGGGTTCTGTCGCAAGCGCACGCGCAATTTCAAGTCTGCGCTGCTTTCCGTAAGGGAGGCTTGTCGCAAGCTCGTCTTTAAGATCGTAAAGATCTACGATCTTGAGCAGTTCTTCCGCTTTGCGGCGCATTTCGTTTTCTTCTTTCAGGTTAAGCTTGAAAGTTGCCGTAAAAATGTTTGACTTGCGGCGCAGATGCATTGCTACAAGTACGTTTTCAAAGACCGTCATAGACTTGAAGAGTCTGATGTTCTGGAAAGTTCTTGCAATGCCGAGTTTTGTGATCTTGTCGGGAGTTTTTGATACTTTCTTTGTGTATTTGCCCTTGTTTTCGCCGATGTAGAGCTTTTTCATCTTTCCGCGCGGCTTGTTCTCGATAAGAGTTTTGCCGTTAAAGGAAACCATGCCGTTTGTAGGCTCGTAAACGCCGGTGATGACGTTGAAAACCGTGGTTTTTCCGGCACCGTTGGGACCTATAAGAGAAACTATTTCGTTTTTGTTTACTTCCAAGGAGAGATTGTTTACCGCGACAACGCCGCCGAACTGCATGGTGATGTCGTTAAGTTTCAGCACGTTTTCACTCATTTTGCATTGCCCTCCTTTTTAGCTTTACCCGAAAAGAGCTTTTTAAATCTCGTACATATGCGTTCAACGGAAAATTCGTTTGTACCCATGATACCGCGTCTGAAGAACAGAACCACGATCATGATTACTACCGAGAACACAACCATTCTGAATCCCGAACGCAGAAGCGGAACTTTGAAAGAGCCGATATATGTTTCTAGATCGAGAAATCTTAACCACCATTCCGAGCACGCGACAAAGAGGAATGCCGCAAGTACGCTGCCGGTGATAGAACCTATACCGCCTATAACGACGATAAGGAGAATTTCGTATGTCATTGCGCTGCTGAAAGCGTTAGCCTGCACGGTGTTCTGGAACATTGCGAGCAGTGCGCCGCCGATGCCTGCGAAGAATGAGCTTATTACAAATGCCATTCTCTTGTGTGACGCAAGGTTTATACCCATTGCCTCGGCTGCGATCTCGTCGTCGCGTATAGCCTTAAAGGCTCTGCCGTAGGTTGAATGTATGAGAAGAACCACAATGGCTATGCATACAGCCGAAATGACGAAATATGGGGTTATCGAGAGATAATACGGGAATTTTTTGAGCAGGTTTGAACCGTTGGTTATTGGGCCTAAGCCTTTCCACTGAAGTATTGCGCGCATAATTTCGGCAAAACCGAGAGTTGCTATTGCGAGATAGTCGCTTTTGAGTTTAAGTACGGGAAGTCCGATAAGAAAAGCGAAGAATGCGGCAACCACACCGCCGAGGATTATTCCGACAAGCTGCGGAAGCGCAAAGTGGATTATACCGCCGTCAAAGTAGAGGTATACGCTCTGTCTGAATTCGACGGGAATTGTGAGGATACCGTATGTATAAGCGCCGAGCAGCATAAATCCTGCCTGTCCGAGTGAGAAAAGCCCGGTAAAGCCGTTGAGCAGGTTCATCGAAACCGCAACAAGCGCGTAGATGGAGCCTTTTTTGAGAACCGTTCTTAACATTACGTTGTCCGTGAATTTATCCGCACAGAACACAGCCGCGAACAGTATTACAAGAAGAGCGATGTTTATGATATTTTTCGTTGACTTTTTCATGTTTTCCCGCCTCCTTATACCTTTTCCGTAACTTTTTCGCCGAAAAGACCGGTAGGCTTTACGACAAGAATTACGATGAGCAGCGCGAAAGTAAACGCGTCGCTGAAGGTGGTGTATCCTGCCGCCTTGATAAAGGTTTCGCAGATACCTATTATAAACGCACCGACAACAGCGCCGGGAATAGATCCGATACCGCCGAATACCGCAGCGACGAACGCTTTAAGTCCGGGCATTGCGCCTATTGTGGGAGTTACCGTCGTATAGCTTGTGAAGAACAGCATGGAACCGACAGCGGCAAGGAACGAACCTATAATGAACGTAAAGCTGATAACGGTGTTTATCTTTATGCCCATGAGCTGGCTTGTTTCAAAGTCGCGCGAAACGGCACGCATTGCAATACCTATCTTGGTATACTTGATGAATGCTGCGAGAATCGCAACCAACGCAACCGTGAGAAAAGGAGTTATGATAGTAACGCGGTTTGTAGAACAGCCGAAAACTGTTATTCTGTCGCTTATCCAGGGAATGGCGGGGTAGATTTTGGGCAGACCGCTTGTTATATAGATCGCAAGGTTCTGCAAGAGGTACGAAACGCCGATTGCCGAGATCATGACTGACATACGCGGCGCCGTTCTGAGGGGCTTGTACGCGCATCTTTCAACGCTGAAACCGAGAAGAACGGTGAGAATTATTACAAGAGGAATGGAAATGTACATGGGAAAAGATGTGCTTGCGTAAACCATGATAAAGCCGGCGACCATAAAGATGTCGGCGTGTGCGAAGTTTATGAGTCTCAGAATACCGTAGACCATCGTATAGCCTATTGCTATAAGCGCATACTGACCGCCTATGGAAATGCCCGAAAGAAGATGGGGCAGATTCTGATTTAAAAATTCCTTAAATAGATCCATAGGTATGAAACCTCCAAAATACAGAGAAAAAGGCAGGAAGGAATCCCTGCCTTAAAGCAATGTTTGCTTTTAAATGATTACGAATAATTAGTCGGCAAGGTCTGCGACGGTCTGAGTCTTAACGAACTTGAACTCGCCTGCCTCAGTATCGACTGTCTTAATGAACGCCATGTCTTTCTTGGCGTCTCCGTTTTCGTCAAACGAAATGCCGCCTGTAACGCCGGTATATTCAACACCGGACATGGCCTCTGCTATCTTTTCGGAGTCTGCGCTGTCGGCAGCCTTGATAGCTTCGATAGCAGTCATGTATGCATCGTATCCGAGCGCGCTTACTGCAGCAACTATGTCGTTGCCACCGTTGTTTGCCTTCTTAGCGTCGTTAGCGTTGAGCCAAGCCTTGAATCCGGTTACGAATTCTGCTGCGGTTGCGCCTTCGTCGTGTTCATCAAAGAAAGTGGAAAGAGCGATTGTAAGATTTGTGCCCTTAGCAGCTTCGATGATTGCGGAATGTTCCCATGTATCGCCTGCCATGATCGGGAATTCAACATCGAGGTTGGAAGCCTGAGCAATGATAAGCGAAGCGCTCTGAATGGAAGAAGGAGCGAAGAATACGTCAACGTCCTCATTCTTTGCGGTGGTGAGGTATGTAGTGAAGTCGCTGGTGTCCTTCGGGAATTCGCCTGTTACAACGGTTCCGCCGAGGTCTTCAAATGCCTTCTGGAAGTAGGTTGCAAGACCTGTGGAGTAGTCGTCGCCGAGCTGCGAGAGAACGTATGCCTTTTCAGCGCCTACGCTCTTTGCGTAGTTTGCCATAACTGTTCCCTGGAAGGGATCGAGGAAACAAACTCTGTAATAGTAGTCGTTTCCGAGAGTAACTGCCGGGTTGGTGCAGGAGCATCCGATTGCGGGAATCTTAGCGGCTGCAAATGTGTCTGCTGCGGCAATAGAAACGCCGGAGCCGTAAGAGCCGAGTACAACGGATACGTTCTTTGAAACGAGTTCGCTTGCTGCGGAAACAGCCTTGTCTGTCGAGGACTGGTTGTCAGCGGTAACAAGTTTGATTGTATATTCTTCTCCGCCGAGAGTAACGGTCGGAACCAAGGAGTTTGCATATTCCATGCCGAGAACTTCCTGTTTTCCGCCTGCTCCGTTTTCACCGGAAGCGGGTTCGTAAGCTCCGATGTAGAGAATTTTCTCGCCTGAAGTCTGATTGTCGCCGTCAGTGTTGCCGGCAGGTTTGTTTGAGCAGCTTGTCATGGATACTGCAGCGTATGCGCACATAAGACAAGCTAACACGGTTGCAAGTAGCTTTTTCATGTTCTTTTCCTCCATAAATTGTCTGTCAAACGATACATTGCTGCATCTGTGTTGATAGTAAATTTTACCACAGAGAAGAAGATTTGTCAAGTAATTTTAACGATTTTTTCATATTGAATAAAATCCGCCGGTTTTGTCCGAAAAATGAACCCGTTTTGTACAAGTTCTTAATTTAGTTTAATTTAAGCGTTCTGTTCTTGACGAAAGGGCGTTTGCGTAGTATATTATATAATAAATATGATGATTTCTTCAGCTTGAGGGAGGATTAAATTGAATAAGCATAAGCTTTTTGCACTTTTGCTTGCGGCGCTGCTCTTGAGTCCGGGCTGCGTATCGGAAAAAATAAAGGATCATACGCATGACCCGGAAAACACAGAAGTTTCCCGAAGCGAATTTTATTTTAAAGACGGACTTCCGGATATAGGGGAGTATAAAACTCAAAAAAACGTGATACTTGACGGAGCATATGACCTTAATTTTGTCCCGTCGGACAGTTACGGAACCCTGCTGCCTTATGCCGGAAAGATGTACGATTATAAGACCGAAACCGGAAACGATTATTCGGCAATGATGTTCGGCGGACTTTCGTATGCAAAATACGGATTTTGCACGAGCGACGGCAAAATAGTTAAGATGCCGCTTTACGACCATATAACCGTGCAGAGCGCCGGGAATGACACGTATTATTCGGCGTCGCACGATACGGCTGACACGGATATCGGCGACGATTACTACGAAAGCACAAGCACGCAGTCTTATATAATACCGCATGACGGCAGATGGCAGATAGATTCTTTCCGCGACTTCAACGGAGAGGGAAGCTGGCTTGACCGCGTGTTTGACGACGGAGAATTTTCCGTTGCAGAGTATCATTACAGCAGCACCTCGGATTCCGCGCGGACGTCAATAACGTATTATAATAAAAACGGCGAAGAAACCGCGGCGGTAAAGAAGTATGATTTTGTCGGAGAGTTTGTAAACGGCATAGCCGTTGCCGCAAATTACGGTACGGACGGACCGTCGTATATGTACATAGATAAAAACGGTAATGAGCTTTTGGGACCTTATTCCGATGCCGCGCCGTTTAACGGAAATATGACTGCGGCGGTTTCGGTTGCCGACGGAAAGAGCGGAATTATAGATTCTGACGGAAACTTTATAGTTCAGCCGGAGTATGAGAATATTTCAAACGGCGACGGCTCGTACTGCGATTTTGAATATTTCCAGGGCACAAAGAGCGACGGCAAACGATATATATTCGACAGCAAGGGAAAACTCATAAAGACCGTTGATTACGATAACTATATAACGATTTACGGAAGTTCTGACAACGCGGTTTACAGCTACTATGACGTAACGGCGGAAAAACAGGTGTTCAAGCGTATGTCGGACGACAGCGATGTTGTCTGCCGCGAAAACGGACTTTCGCCAAATACCGTTTCAAACGTAAAGGGCTATCTTTTCTGTGTCGATACGGATAATACCGCGTATATGATAGACTATGACGGAAATACATACGCAAAGCTCGAAAACTTTGAAGATACTGTGTATACCGACGTCACTGGCGACAAAATGCTTTATCAGATGACGCTTGACGAGGAATCCGACGGAAATAACGAAGAATATTCTCTGTACGGTTCGTATAAACAGAAGTTTACCGTTTACGATATTAAGAACAAGAGCGTCATTGCGGATTTCGACGGTTATGCCTGGGCGGAATTCTGCGATGAAAACCAAAGATACGTAAAGTTTGAGCATATCGACGGCAGCGATTCTCTTTACGATACCGAAAAAAAAGAGTTTGTCTTTGAAAACTGCCGCCTTATATATTGTTATAATGCTTGCGGAAAGACCTATTTCAGCGTGCTTACCGATACAAAGACCTCGCTTTACGGCGAAGATATGAATCTTATTATGAGTATGCCCGTCGATAAGACGGTATAAAGTCAAGAAACCGATAACATGAAAGGAAAATTTATCATGAAAAAATTTTTTAAGAATGCGGCATTGGTTTTATCAGCTCTTATGATTTCGTCATGCCTGATTTCGGGCTGTTCGGACACAAAAACGGCGGACGAAAATAAAAATGGGGATACCGGCTTTGTGTTCACAAAAGAAAATTATCCGAAGATGGGCGGCAGTCTTGCAAATCTTCCTCTCGGAGAGGCAGTTACGGCAAGCGTGCTCGGAATAAGCCGCGACGAGGCTGACGGACTTATAAGCTTTACCGGATCTACCACCGATAATTACAAAGCGATAGTCGACGGAGATTTTGATATACTTCTCGCGTACGAACCGTCCGAAGAGGCAAAAAAATATATATCCGACAGCGGAAAAGAGCTTGAAATGACGCCTATCGGAGCAGACGCGCTTGTGTTTATATGCAGCAATGAAAACCCCGTTGAAAGCCTTACGGCAGAACAGATAAAAGGCATATATAAGGGTGAGATAACAAACTGGAAAGATGTCGGCGGAGAGGACGTTGCTATAACCGCATTCCAGAGAAATACCGACAGCGGAAGCCAGACGCTCTTTGATAAGCTTATAAACCTCGGCGATGAGCTTATGCCTGCACCCAAAGAATTGAAAATAGGTTCTATGATAGGACTTCTCGAGGCGGTTGCCGATTACGACGGCTCATCGGGCGCTCTTGGTTATACCGTGTACTACTATCTTACCAATATGGAGTCGGATAAGCTCGACAGGAGCAAAATTCTCGCCGTCAACGGCGTGCAGCCCTCAAACGAAACCATATCCGACGGCTCGTATCCGTTTATCAACGATTTTTACGTTGTCATCAGAAAGGACGCCGCAGCCGATTCCTCAGAGAGAATTCTCTATAACTGGATATGCTCCGAACAGGGCGAAGAGCTTGTAAGAAAGGAAAATTACCCCGTAAGAGGTTAATTTTATAAAACAAAAAGGAGAGTGTGAAAAAATGAAAGAGTTTAAAATAGTTTCTTTTAACATAAGATGCGAGTATGACAGAAGCGACGGAATAAACTGCTTTGTACACCGTGCCGGAATGATACTCGATAAGATTTCAATGGAAGATCCGGACGTAATATGCTTCCAGGAGGTAACCGAGAAGATTCGCAGATTTCTGAATAAGCATCTATCGGGCTATACACTGCTCGGACACGGCAGAGATAAAGACCTTGGCGGCGAGGGAGTAAGCATTGCGTATAAGACCGAAAAATTCGACCTTGTAAGCCTTGAGCATTTCTGGCTTTCGCCGACGCCGAATGTTCCCGCGTCAAGATTTGACGATCAGAGTCCTTGTCCGAGAACCTGCCCTCATGCAGTTCTTTTGCATAAGGAATATAAAAAACTCATAAATATCTACGGCGTTCATCTCGATTATGACAACGAACACGTAAGAACAGAGGGTATGCAGGTAATTCTTGACAGAATAGACTCCGACGGCAGCATCACGGATAAGGACGCGCCGATGTTTATTCTCGGAGACTTCAACGCTTTTCCCGACGAAGAGACGATAGCTCTTTGCAATAATCATAAAAACCCCGAACTTGCGGAGGTATCAAAGAACTCCGGAGAAACATTCCATTCTTTCGGCAGACTTGAAAAAAATCATAAGATCGACTATATCTTCACGCAGAAGAACGTCGCAAAGCACCTTACTTCCCTTGATCTTTGGACTGATGAGATGCACGGAATTTATCTTTCCGACCACTATCCCGTGAGCTGTACCTTTGATTTTGAAAACCTTTGAGAAACCGTATTAAGATAATGCACGCTGCTGTTGCCGAAACTGCTTCGGTAACGGTCGTTGCAAGAGCGACAAGATAAATGTTCCCGAAAACAAATGCAAGATACATAAGAATGACGTCGAGCGTGCCTTTTCTTAAAGCCGTGACGGCAAGAGAGGGTTTCGGTTTGCCGCAGCCTTGCAGAAAAGAGCATATGCAGAAACTTGCCGCGCACATCGGAAACGCCGGACTGAGCAGCTTCAGAAACTTCGCACCGAATTCCGCTGTTTTGTCGTTCCCGATAAATAATCCGACAATGTTTTTCGCATAGATCAAAGATACCGCCATATATAAAAGAGATAATACAAGAGCCGCAGAAAAATTCAACGCTGCGGCTTTTTTCATGCGCTCACGGTTCTTTGATGCAAAGCAGTATGATATAAGCGGCAGAATACTTTGGGAAAATGCCGTGTTTACGTTAAAGGCAAGTGATGAAAGACGTTTTGCCGCGCCTAGTCCCGCGACAGCCGCAGAACCGCAGCTTGATATGAAAAAATTCGATATTACGTTTGAAAACGTCGCAAGTATAATTGCCGCAGCCGACGGAAAGCCTATGCGGAACGTCTCGGAAAATGCGCCTTTTTGTATATGTCTGCCCTCATTCTTTGTGCCGTCCTTTTTGACGGATTTGTTTTTTAATGCGTTTTTTGAAAACAGCATATAAATAATAAAAAACGCACAGCTTGCAGCGGCGCTTATCAAAAATGCGTCGCCGACGGCATATATCTCGCGTCCCTTGCCGTATATGAACAAGACAAATACCGCATCGAGCGCCGTGTTTAAGAGTGCCGGAAGCATTGTTCCGAATGACGATATACCCGGCTTTCCGAGAGCACGTATAAGCTGAGAAAGACAGCCGGTAAGCGAAACGGGAACCGCGCCCAGAACCACCGTGCGGAGAAGGTAGGACGACGCATATTCCGCCGTTTCTTTTTTTGCGCCTATAAGCGGCAGAATTTTGTCCGAAAATAGAAATACGCCCGCCGAAAATGCTGCGCTGAGAAAAGCTGTTCCGGCTGTGCAGAAAATAAATGCCGATCTTGCACGCCGGATATTGTTTTTTCCGAGACTTGCCGCAATTACGCCGGCGCCTCCCGTGCCGAAAAGAGCCGAAATGCCCGTTGCGGCTGCGCTTAAAGGAACGCAGACAGAGACTGCCGCAAGCATATCCGGATTTTTGCCGCGTCCGAGAAAATATGCGTCGGCAAAACCGTAAAGCGTCACCGCGAGAGCCGAAATTACGGCAGGAAGCGCAAGCGAGAATACGGCGCGAATTATCGGAGTGCTTTCAAACAGCGCATTTTCGGAACGCTTTTGATTTTGAGAATAGCTCATGTAAAAATTCTCCGTAAAACTGTTTTTACTTACAGTATTCCCGAATTTCGTGGGAACATTTGCGAATAATACCCCAAAATTATGCCGATAATACGTAAAGATAGACGCGCGGAGGTGTAAAAAACATTGCTTTACGGTAATTTGAGAGAGCTTTTGCGGCAAAGCTCGTCGTCGAGAAAGCTTTATTTTTCGCAGAGTGTCGAAATGCAGCTCAAACTTTCAAGTTATTCCGAATATATACATTCGCTTGAACAGCTCAGCCTTGCGATTGAAGCGATAAATGATTATGATTCGGCTGTAAAGATAAGCGAGAGCCTGTTCTGAAAATGAGCGGGTTTTTAATTTTATTGTGTGCGTTTATTCAGAATAGCACGAACAAAAATGTTGATTTTTTTAGGCCGACGTGTTATAATACAAATGCCACACAATTTAATCAACAGAATCCCGGGCGCCCTATATTTTTATATAGGGAAATTTCGTTTTACCCTTATACTTTTTTGCGCACTTGCCGTGTATGAATTTGGTAAAAATGCAAGTTCCGCATGGCAAGCGTGGAGAGTTCCCGACTTTGTTGAAAATTGTGTGGCAACAATAGGAGTTTGCATTTTTCGGTGCGTTCTTCTGTTGAGCGCACTTTTTTGTTTTTCAGAATAATAGTTGTTCCGTTGTTATTTTGCAAAGCTGAGTTTGAGTGCGCAAAAGTATATAAAAAACGGAGGAATTTTTATGGAACAGTACCTAATTAAAATTTTAAGGCAGTCATCAATCGGACCTTTGCGGATCTACACGGTTGAACTTGACGGATTTCAAGTCGGAAAACTCGGAAGCCGTTCGGAACTGAATATTTATACGCAGCCCGGAAATCATACGCTGTCATTTAAATTTTGCGGCAATGTAGAGAAAACAGTAATGGTGGATATTCCGGAAAATCAATACATAACTTTGATTAATGCCAAGTTAAATACATGGTCTGGGAAAATCGAGCTGGAAATGGGTAATTTTTCTCAGATCTCAAATAATTTTTCGCAGAATAACGGGACATACTCCTATAATTCTTTGAAAACTCAGGTGCCAAAAAACGGTCTCGGTCCGGCGGTAATCGTCCCGTTGGTTGTTGTTTCATTGTTTTTCTTATTCATATTTTTCATATTGCTTTCAAGTGATTCGGACAAAGAAAAAGTAATTGATACTGCAGACAAAACCGGAAATGTAAAGGAAAGCGTTTCGTCTGCCAGAGAAGAACTGACCGATGAGGAAAAGGCTGTTTCGGAACTTGAAAAGGCAACAGAAAAATTTTCTGACGGCAGATACAGAGACGCTTTGGAAATATGCAAAGGTATCGAAGAAAATTATCCCGATACCGAAACCGCTAAAAATATGAGCACTTATATTAATGAGCAATATGCTCAGTTTCCCAATTTTACTGCAACAGAAATTATGGCAGAATATGAGGAAAATATTGTAAATGCAGATGAGGAGTATACTGACAAAGTCGTTATAGTAACCGGAACTGTCAGTGAAATTGACAAACTTGACAGTTCACAACCATGTGTTCTGCTGCAAAGCGGCAAATATTTTGCGGCTGTGCAATTGAATTTCAGCACATCTCAGACGGAAGTTGTTTCAGCATTGCGAAAGGGCGACAGTATAAAGGTAATAGGCAAGTGTACCGGAAAAAGCGGAACATATATGTTAATCTTTGACGGCGACAATGTTATTCTTTCCGATTGTCTGCTTATTGAATGAAATGTTATAAAAAAACAAGCACCCGTAAAAGGGTGCTTTAATATTATCCGCATGCGTTTTTTTACATAACCGACTTGATTTTTTCCACTGCTTTTACCGTGTTTTCGTGCGTGTTGAACGCCGTAAGCCTGAAAAATCCTTCGCCGTTCTTGCCGAATCCTTCGCCGGGAGTTCCTACAACGCCCGCGTTCTTTAACAGAAAGTCGAAATATTCCCACGAACCCATGCCGTTCGGGCACTTGAGCCAGATGTACGGCGAGTTCTTGCCGCCCGTGTACCATATTCCCATTTTGTCAAAGGCGTCCGAGATTACGCGCGCGTTCTGAATGTAGTAGTCAAGATTTTCATGTACCTGTTTCTGACCTTCGTCGGTAAATACTGCGGCGGCGCCTTTCTGAATAATGTACGGAACGCCGTTGAACTTTGTCGTCTGGCGTCTGAGCCACATTTTGTTAAGGCTCATGCCGTCGAAAACAAGACCGTTCGGAACGACCGTATATCCGCAGCGCGTGCCTGTAAATCCCGCAGTCTTTGAGAAGGAGCAGAACTCTACCGCGCACTTTTTTGCACCCGGTATCTGATAGATGCTTGTCGGGAGCGAGCTGTCGCGGACAAACGCCTCGTATGCCGAGTCAAAGAGAATTACCGCGCCGTGTTCAAGCGCATAGTCCACCCATTTGGAAAGCTGCTCTTTGGTGTAGACGGCGCCCGTCGGATTGTTCGGAGAACAGATGTATATAATGTCCGCATTTACATTGCTGTCCGGCAAGGGTAAAAATCCGTTGCTTTCGTTTGCGTTGATATAGACTATCTTTCTGCCTGCCATAACGTTTGTGTCAACGTAGACGGGGTATACGGGATCGGGTACAAGAACGGTGTTGTCCGTGTCGAATAAATCGAGAATGTTTCCGAGATCGCTCTTTGCACCGTCCGAGATAAATATCTCGTCGTTTTCGAGTGACACACCTTTTTTCCCGTAGTACTGCGCAATGCTTGCTTTGAGAAAATCGTATCCTTGTTCGGGACCGTAACCGCGGAAAGTCTCCTTTTTGCCCATTTCGCGGCTTGCGTCCTCAAGCGCTTTTACAACGTCAGGGGCAAGCGGCAGCGTGACGTCGCCTATTCCGAGACGTATAATTTCGGCGGACGGATTTTCTGCCGTATATTCGTTTACCTTTTTTGCAATGGTTGAAAACAGATAGCTCTGCGCAAGGCGCGAATAGTTTTTGTTGAGTTTCATAATGTGTGTTCACTCCTGTCTTTGGCGTAATGATAATTTGTCAGATAGTAATTTCGCCGGTATAGCTTATGTCGGCGTTTCCGGTAAGATATACCGCGTCGTCGGTGTAGCGTATTATGAGATCGCCGCCCTTTAATTTTACGGTAATGTCCGTGTTTTTCTTGCAGTAACCGCACAGACAAGCCGCAACCGCAGCCGCGCACGCGCCTGTACCGCAAGCCCATGTTTCACCGCTTCCGCGTTCCCATACGCGCATTTTCAATGTGTGGTCGTTGATAACCTTTATAAATTCCGTGTTTACTCTTTCGGGGAACAGCTCGTTTCTCTCAAACATCGGGCCTATCGTTTCGAGATCAAGCTCGTCTACGCTTTCGTCGTTTCCGTAGAATACAACGCAGTGCGGATTTCCCATTGAAACGCAGGTAATGCGGTATTCCTTGTAGCCTATTGTAACGGGATAAGCAACGATCTTGTCGCCGTGGAGCTTTACGGGTATAAGTTCGGGTTTAAGCTCGGCTTTGCCCATGTCTACGCACGCCGAAACCACTTTGCCGTTCTTGACGTTGAGCTGCAATGTCTTTATGCCCGACAGCGTTTCTATGGTAGTTGTGGTCTTGTCTATCATCTTGTTGTCGTAGAGATATTTTCCTACACAGCGTATGGCGTTTCCGCACATCTTGCCTTCGCTTCCGTCAAGGTTGAACATTCTCATCTTGGCGTCGGCAACGTCTGACGGGCATATAAGCACAACGCCGTCTCCGCCTATGCCGAAGTGTCTGTCGGACAGGCTTACCGATAAGCCTTCGGGGTTGTTTATCTTCTGAGAGAAACAGTTGAAGTAGATGTAGTCGTTTCCGCAGCCCTGCATCTTTGTGAATTCAAGCTTTACTTTTTCTTTTCTCATGTTGTTAATGTCCACAAGCTCAGTCGAAACCGGTGTAAAGCGCGAGATAAGACTGTCCGCGACTGCATTTGCGGTGTCGAGAGAGGTAAGGCAGGGGATACTCCTTTCGATTGCTTTGCGTCTTAATATAACGCTGTTTCTCGTCGGCGTTCTGCCGTGCGCCGAGGTAGATATTACATAGTCGATCTTTCCGCTGTCAATAAGCGAAAGCTTGTTTTCGCTGCCGTTTACCGTTTCGCAGGGGATTTCGGCAGCACGCAGCGTTTTTCCCGTTCCTTCGGAGGCATATATCTTGAATCCGAGATTGTAGAACTTTTCGGCGACTTCGGGGATTTCCTCCTTGTCGCTGTCGCGGACGGTTATAAGTATTCCGCCCTTTCTCGTCATTTTGTAGCCTGCGGCTATAAGGCCTTTGCAGATAGCCTCTTTGAGAGAGCTTGCAATGCCGAGAACCTCGCCGGTCGATTTCATTTCGGGACCTAACATCGAGTCAACTCCGCCGAGCTTTTCAAACGAGAATACCGGCACCTTTACCGCAATGTACGGGCTGTCCGGATAAATTCCCGTGCCGTATCCGATCTCCTCCAAAGTTTCTGTCTTTTCGGGGCTTGATTCTTTGCCTATCATGGTGCGCGTTGCAATATCGACCATGGGTATTCCCGTAACCTTGCTGATATAGGGAATGGTTCGCGAGGAACGCGGGTTTACTTCTATAACGTACAGTCCGTCGTCGTGAATGAGGTACTGAATGTTGACAAGACCTCGGGTGTTGAGTGCAAGAGCAAGATTTTTCGTAGTTTCGAGAATTTCCTCTTTCATGCTGTCCGAAAGCTTTTGCGCCGGATATACCGCAATGGAGTCTCCCGAATGTACGCCGGTTCTTTCAACGTGTTCCATAATTCCGGGGATAAGAATATCCTTGCCGTCGCATATGGCGTCGACTTCTATTTCAAGTCCCATGAGATACTTGTCTATGAGTATAGGGTTCTTGTCGGTGTGGGTGAGTATAATTTTCATATACTCTTTTATATCGTCGTCGTTCTGAGCTATTATCATGTTCTGACCGCCGAGAACGTATGACGGACGCATGAGAACGGGATAGCCTATGCGCTTTGCAACGGCGAGAGCCTCGTCCTCGGTAAATACCGTATAACCGGCAGGACGCTTGATATTAAGTCTTTCGAGAAGTGCGTCGAACAGTTTTCTGTCCTCTGCCGCGTCAATGCTCTGCGCGCTTGTGCCGAGAATTTTCACGCCGATTTTGTCCAAGAACGATGTAAGCTTTATTGCTGTCTGACCGCCGAACGCGACTACCGCACCGTAAGGCTTTTCGGTTTTGAGAATGTTCATGACGTCCTCGTCGGTAAGCGGTTCAAAGTAAAGTCTGTCTGCAGTGTCAAAATCGGTCGAGACGGTTTCGGGGTTGTTGTTGACGATAACCACCTCATAGCCGAGCTGTTTGAGCGAGCGCACGCAGTGAACCGACGCATAGTCGAATTCTATGCCCTGACCTATTCTGATAGGACCGGAACCGAATACGATTATAGTCTTTTTTCTGTCTTTTATCTCGTCTAAAAATTCCGCAGCTTCGTTTTCTTCGTCGTATGACGAGTAGAAGTAAGGCGTTTCCGCGGAGAACTCGGCAGCGCACGTGTCAACCATCTTAAAGCCTGCATACAGCTTGTTCGTGACGGGTTTTCCGCTCAGTTCTTCGATGTGCTTGTCGGTAAATCCCATTTTCTTTGCTTTAAGATAGAGCTTGTCGGAAATTTCGCCTTTTTTAAGCACATTTTCCATATCAAGAATGTTTATGAGCTTTTCGAGGAAGAACATATCTATCTTTGTTTCTTCGTGGATAAATTCGGTACTCTTTCCGCGCTTTAAAAGCTCGTATATCACGAAAAGCCTCTCGTCTGTACATTCTCTCATCATGCTTATGAGTTCGTCGTCGGAAAGTGTGTAAAGAGAGGGCTGATTTAAACTTGTGTGCTTTATTTCCGCACCTCTTACGGCTTTCATGAGAGCCTCTTCAAAGCTCTGGCCGATAGCCATGACCTCGCCCGTCGCTTTCATCTGAGTTCCGAGCTTTCTTTTGGCGTAAACGAATTTGTCAAACGGCCACTTCGGGAATTTTACCACAACATAGTCGAGCGCCGGTTCAAAGCACGCGCTTGTCTTGCCCGTAACGGCGTTGGTTATTTCGTCAAGCGTGTAGCCTATTGCGATTTTTGTCGCAACCTTTGCGATAGGATAGCCCGTAGCCTTTGACGCGAGTGCCGAGGAACGCGAAACTCTCGGATTTACTTCAATTACCGCATAGTCAAAGCTGTCGGGATTGAGCGCAAACTGGCAGTTGCAGCCGCCTTCGACTTTCAGTGTGTTTATGATTTTCAGCGCCGCGGTACGCAGCATCTGATATTCCTTGTCGGAAAGCGTAAGACAGGGAGCCGCAACAATAGAGTCGCCGGTGTGAATGCCGACAGGGTCAAAGTTTTCCATGCTGCACACGGTTATGGCGTTGCCCTTGCTGTCGCGCATTACTTCAAATTCTATCTCTTTCCAGCCGGATATGCACTTTTCCACGAGTATCTGGGTAATGGGCGAGAGCCTGAGTCCGTTTGTCGCGGTCTCTGTGAGTTCTTCAACGTTCTGCGCAATACCTCCGCCCGTGCCGCCGAGTGTGAATGCGGGGCGGACGATAACCGGGTAGCCTATTTCCTCGGCAAATGCGAGAGCCGAATTCAAGTCCGTAACTACCTTCGACGGAATGGTGGGCTGACCGATAGATTCCATGGTGTCCTTGAACATCTGTCTGTCCTCGGCTTTGTCTATGGTTTCGGGCTTTGCTCCGAGAAGCTTTACGCCCATTTTGTCAAGGAAGCCTTCTTTTGCAAGCTGCATTGAAAGCGTAAGACCTGTCTGACCGCCGAGAGAGGACAGCAGACTGTCGGGATGTTCTTTTTCTATAATTCTCTTTACCGTTTCAAGATTTAACGGTTCGATATATATTTTGTCCGCCATTATGTTGTCGGTCATAATGGTTGCAGGATTTGAGTTTACGAGGATAACTTCAAGACCGGCTTCTTTGAGCGCGCGGCAAGCCTGTGCGCCGGCATAGTCGAATTCCGCAGCCTGACCTATAATTATAGGGCCTGAGCCGATTACCATTACGCGTTTTATATCCTTATTTAACGGCATTGAAATTTACCTCCTTTATAAGCTCCAAGAATTTGTCAAATAAAAACTTTGTGTCAAGCGGACCTGCGCTTGCCTCGGGGTGGAACTGCACCGTAAACGCCGGCATATCGGTGTATTCGATACCTTCGCAGGTCGAGTCGTTTGCGTTAATGAAAGATACGCGGCAGTTTGACGGAAGATTTTCCGTTGATACGGCGTAGCCGTGGTTTTGGCTTGTGATGAATACCTTGCCTGTGGCGGTTTCTACGACAGGCTGGTTTGCGCCTCTGTGACCGTACTTTAATTTGTGCGTGTCCGCGCCCTGAGAGAGAGCAAGGAGCTGATGTCCGAGACATATTCCGAATATCGGAATTTTTTTCTCTGCAAGTATTTTAAGCTGTTCAATGACAAATACGTTGTCCTTGGGGTCGCCCGGACCATTGGAAAGCATTATGCCGTCGGGCTTTATGCTTAATATATCTTCGGCGCTTGAATCGGCACTGAATACATGAACCTCGCAGTCGCGTTCGATAAGCTCGTCAGCAATGCTCTTTTTTGCACCGAAATCATATAATGCAACCTTGTATTTTGCAAACGGAGAGGTCAAAACCGCAGTTTTAGCGCTTACAAGCTTTACCGGGTCTTTTACGGAGTAATTCTTTACGGTTTTCAGCTTTTCTTCGAGATTTTCGCAGTCAAAGACAATGCTGCCGTTCATGACGCCGTGTTCGCGGACTATTCTCGTGAGCGCTCTCGTGTCTATGCCGCAAATTCCCGTGATGCCGCTCTTTTCGAGAAAATCCGAGAGTTTTCCGCCGCATCTGAAGTTTGACGGTTTGTCGCAGACTTCTCTTACGACATAGCCTTTGAGATGAGGTTTTTCGCTTTCAAAATCTTCGGGTATCACACCGTAGTTTCCTATAAGCGGAAAGGTCTGAACTACGATCTGTCCCGAATAGCTCGGATCGGTGAGCGTTTCAAGGTATCCCGTCATTCCGGTCGTGAATACGACTTCGCCGGTTGTTTCGGCTTTTGCTCCGAAGGATTCACCCTCGAAAATCCTGCCGTTTTCCAAAATCAAATAAGCCTTTGACACAGTTTTTCCTCCGTATTTTTAAAGTTAAGGGTGCCGAAGTTAAACCCCCAACACCCTTGTTGTTATGCTTCTATATATGCCTCTCTGCTTGCGCCGACGGAAATATATTTGATATAACAGCCGACGGACTTTGAGATGAAATCAATGTACTCTCTTGCCTTTTCGGGAAGATCTTCAAGCTTTCTGCAAGCCGAAATGTCGCATTTCCAGCCGTCAAGGTACTTTATAACCGGTTTTGCGATGTCAAGACGCTTTCCGCAGGGAAAATCTGTTGTAATTTCGCCGTCAATATCGTATGCAACGCAGACGGGAATCTTGTCAAGATACGAAAGCACGTCAAGCTTTGTCAGCGCAACCTCGTCGGTGCCCTGGAGCATTACGCCGTACTTGGACGCAACCACGTCAAACGCGCCTACTTCTCTCGGTCTGCCGGTTGCCGCACCGTATTCGTTGCCGGCTTTTCTGAGTTCTTCGGCTTCATCTCCCGACATTCTTACGGTGAACGGACCTGCGCCTACGCAAGTCGAATACGCCTTCATAATGCCTATGCTCTTGTCAAGCTTCATTCCGGGAATACCGGCGCCTATGGGAGCGTAAGCCGAAATTGTGGAAGATGATGAAGTGTAAGGATAAATACCGAAATCAATATCGCGCAAAGCCCCGAGCTGAGCCTCGAAAATAATGCTCTTGCCGGATTTGTTTGCCTCGTAGAGAATTTTGCCGACGTCGGTAACGTAAGGTTTTAATTTTTCGCCGTAGGTGTGGAGCCAGTCCATTATGTCCTCGGGCTTAACTTCGTCCGCACCGTAGCCGTTGTGAATGAGAAGATTTTTCCATGTAACGATGTCTTTTACCTTTTCGCGAAGATCGTCCTCAAAGAAAAGGTCGGACATTCTGATGGTCTTTTTCATATATTTGTCACCATAGACGGGAGCTATTCCGCGTCTTGTAGAGCCGTAGGGCTTGCCGGTGACCTGTGTAAGGCGGGTTTCTTCAAGAATGTCAAGCTGAACATGATAGGGAAGAACGATAGTCGCTTTGTCGCTTATTTTGAGATTTTCGGGAGAAACGGAAACGCCCTTTTCTCTGACTCTTTCAATTTCGCCTACAAGATGCGCAAGGTCTATAACCATTCCGTTGCCCATGATGTTGACGACGTTTTTGCGGCAAATACCCGACGGGAGAAGATTGAGCTTGAATTCTCCGTACTCGTTGATAACGGTGTGACCGGCGTTGTTTCCGCCCTGGTATCTTACGACGTAGTCGGCGTTTTCCGAAAGAAGATCGACCATACGTCCCTTTCCTTCGTCGCCCCAGTTAATTCCTGAAATTGCAGTTAGCATTTTGATTAGCTCACCTTTCAATTTATATTTTGTGTGTTCCTTTTCAGACGGAGAGTGCGCATCTGCGCACAGCCCCCGACAAACTATTATATAATAATACGCGGTGTTTGTCAATAAGCCGCACATCGGTGAAGTGTAGACTTTGACGCATATAAACGCGGCATTTTTGGACGTATCTACAAACATTTGCCGCGCACAAAAATGTTACAATATATATATTGCGTTATTTATAATGCCTGTGGTAAAATAAATTCGTATTTTCTGATACGGAGATAGTTTGAATATGGGTATAATATCCGCGGTTTTCGGGAAATTTTCGTCCGGCGGCAAAAACGCGGCGCAGAGCAGAATGATATGCAAAAAGCTGCATGACACGCACGTAAAATATGCAAGCATAAAGAATCCCGACGGAGAAGATCTGATAATCGGACGCGACGGACATTTGAACATTGTTGACGACGGCATTATCGAGCTGACATTCGGCGTGTCGAGCGCGTTCAGGTTCAGAATTGACGAATTATCTGTCTGGGAATTTATGAGCCTTGACGGCGCGGTCTTTTCCGGCACGGAGCTTAATTCCTCCGAACAAAAAACTTTTACGGTTTACTATGATAAGCACCTTACTTGACGGGGTGCTTATTTTTTTCGCTTGGGTGAGTGTTGCTTGATTTAGGCGGAAACAGATTATTCACTGCCATGTGCGACTTTATACGCCCACTTTTTCCTCGTAGGAGGACTTTACTCCGCAGAAAAGCGTCAGTACAAAGCTGCACTTTGAAGAGAATTTCCCGTTTTAGCCCCAAATAATCAAAAGCCGCTCAAAAAACCGCGCTCAGCTCAGCGTCACTTCATCAGCGTTGCCATAACGGCTTTCTGAGCATGAAGCCTGTTTTCAGCCTCGTCAAATATCTCGTTCGCATGAGCCTCAAAGACCTCGGCTGTGATTTCTTCTCCGCGGTGAGCCGGCAGACAGTGCTGAACGATAGCACCCTTGTTTGCGGCAGCCATGACCTCGTCGTTTATCTGGAATCCGGCAAAATCTTTCTTTCTCTTTTCAATTTCGCCTTCCATGCCCATGCTTGACCATACGTCGGTAAATACGGCGTCGGAATCGCGTGCGGCGTCGGTAATACTTGTCGTAAGCGCAAACTTAGAGCCGTATTTTGCGGCAAAGTCAAGTACAGACTTGTCCGGACGGTAATCTTTCGGCGTTGCAACCGCAACGTCCATTCCGGCAAGCAGTCCTCCGACGATAAGAGAGTTTGCCATGTTGTTTCCGTCACCGATAAAGCACATTTTTTTGCCGTCAAATCCGCCTTTGTATTCTTTTATCGTAAGTAAGTCCGCAAGAACCTGACACGGGTGCGCATAGTCCGTAAGAGCGTTTATGACGGGGATTGACGCATATTCCGCAAGCTCTTCGACAATCTCCTGACCGAAAGTGCGTATCATAATTCCGTCAAGATAGCGTGAAAGTACGCGCGCAGTGTCCTTTATAGGCTCTCCTCTGCCGAGCTGCGTTTCCTTGGAGCTTAAAAATAAACCTGTTCCGCCGAGCTGATAAATGCCGGTTTCAAAGGATATACGGGTTCTCGTCGAGGATTTCTCAAAAATCATGCCGAGGGTTTTGCCCTTTAAAATTTCGTGCGGTATTCCGTGCTTTTTTTCGTATTTCAGCTTTTCCGCAAGCTCAAGCAAGTTCATAAGCTCGTCTTTGGAAAGATCCTGCATTTTAAGTAAGTCTTTTTTCATCTTTGTATCTTCCTTTTGAATTTTTCAGAATTGAGAGAAGGTTTTTTCAAGAATAGCGACGCCCTTGTCGATTTCCTCTTTGGTTATAACAAGCGGAGGCAGAATTCTTATAACGTCTTTGCCGGCTGTGAGTACAAATAAGCCGTTTTCGAGAGCCTTGTCGGCAAATTCCGACGTGGGAACGCTTGTTTTTATGCCGAGCATAAGCCCTTTGCCGCGGACGCCGAGATTTTTGCTGCCGCCTATTTTTGAAAGCGCGTTTCCGAGATATTCGCCGTTTTGTTTTACGTTTTCAAGAAAGCTTTTTTCGCTTATTTTTGAGATAACGTAGTTCGCTGCGGCGCATGAAACGGGATTTGCGCCGAAAGTAGAGCCGTGAGTTCCGCGAGTGAGAATGTCCGCGCACTTTTCACCGACTATCGCAGCGCCTATCGGAAGTCCGCCCGCAAGACCTTTTGCGCTTGTGAAAACGTCCGGTTTTATTCCGAAAGACTCAAACGAATACAGCGTTCCGGTTCTTCCGACGCCGGTCTGAACCTCGTCGCATACAAGCAGTATGTCGCGCTTTTCGCACTGTTCTTTCATAAATGCCGCAAAATCTTTGTCCATGACGTTTACGCCGCCTTCGCCCTGTATGCACTCGAACATGACAGCACAAACGTCTTTGGTAAGCGCCGCTTTAAGAGCGTCTTTGTTGTTGAATTCGCAGTATCTGAAACCTTCTGTAAACGGGAAAAAGTAGTTGTGAAAAACGTCCTGACCCGTTGCGGAAAGAGTGGTTACGGTTCTGCCGTGAAACGACTTGTCAAAGGTGATTATGGTGTTTCTGTTTTTGCCGTACTTGTCAAAACTGTATTTGCGTGCAATTTTTATCGCACATTCGTTGGCTTCGGCGCCTGAGTTGCAAAAAAAGACTTTGGAATATCCGGTAAGCGTCATGAGCTTTTCGGCAAGATGAGAGGCTGGAGCGCTTGCAAAGTAGTTTGAAACGTGCTGAGTTTTTTCAAGCTGCGCCGTGACAGCCGAAATGTAACTTTTGTCGCAGGAGCCGAGACTGAGCGTTCCTATGCCGCTGCCGAAATCGAGATACTCTTTTCCGTCCTCGCCGTACAGTACGCAGCCCTTTGCATGGTCAATAACCGGCTCGTGGCGCGAATATGTTGACATTATGTATTTCTGATCGAGTTCTTTTGTATTCATCTTTAATTTCTCTTTAAATAATGTAAGTTTGTTTTATTCGGTAAACATTGTTCCGATACCTTCATCGGAAAGCATTTCTATGAGTATTGAGTGAAGCAGCCTGCCGTCGATTATGTGGGCGCGCTTTACGCCGTTTTTTACGGTTTGAGCGCAGCAGTCAACTTTGGGAATCATGCCGCCCTTGATTATGCCTTCGGCTTTCAGCGTTTCTATTTCCGAGAGCTTTACGACGGATATAAGCGAGTCCTCGTCCTTTACGTCTCTCATAAGTCCCTTTATGTCGGTAAGCAGAATAAGCTTTTCCGCGCCGAGAGCTATTGCAATTTCGGCAGCCGCAGTGTCTGCGTTTATGTTGTATACGGGACTTTCTCCGTCGCAGCCCGTCGCAACCGTTGCGATTACGGGAATAAATCCGTTCTTTATGTTGTCGGTCACGATCTTTGTGTTGACTTCGACTATTTCTCCGACGTTTCCGAAATCGTTTATGCCGTCGGACAGCTTTTTAGCCTTTATAAGACCTCCGTCTATGCCCGAAAGACCGACGGCGCTGCCGCCGATTGCGTTTATCTTGTTTACAAGATCCTTGTTTGTCTTTCCGGCAAGCACCATCTGTACGACTTCAACCGCCTCGTCAGAGGTGTATCTCAGACCGTTTATAAACTTGGTTTCAACGCCGAGCCTGTCAAGCATTGACGATATTTCGGGCCCGCCGCCGTGTACAAGAACGACGTTTATTCCGACGAGCTTAAGCAGCACAAGGTCGGATATTACCGCCTGCTTTAAACCGTCGTTCGTCATTGCGTTTCCGCCGTACTTTACAACGACGGTCTTTCCGTAGTATTCCTGTATGTAAGGCAGAGCCTGGATAAGTACCTTTGCCTTGTCGATATTTGAGATAAACATAGAAGTGCTGCCTTTCGCAAAAAATAATTTATGAGCGGTAGTCGCCGTTTATGCGCACATATTCGTAGCTTAAATCGCAGCCGAATGCCGTTGCGGTGCTGTCGCCCTCGTGCATATCAACGTCGATTGTAACCGCGTCTGCGCTGAGAACGGTTTTTGCCTTGTCCTCGTCGAAGTTTACGTTTCCGCCGTTTTTGCAGACGTTTATTTCGCCGGAATTCGATATAAAGTTTACTTCAACCTTTTCGGGATCGAATTCAACTCCGGCATATCCGAGAGCGCAGAGCACTCGTCCCCAGTTTGCGTCGGAACCGAACATAGCCGTTTTTACAAGCGGAGAATTTATAACGGATTTTGCAAGCACGCGCGCTTTCTGATAATCCGAGCAGCCGCGTATCTTACATTCGAGCAGCTTTGTCGCACCCTCTCCGTCGGCAGCCATTTTGCGCGCAAGATATTTGCATACGTACTCAAGACCTGCCTTAAAGCTTTCGTAATCCTCTCCGTTCTGCTGTGTTATGCGTGCGTTCCCGGCTTTTCCGGACGCGAGGACGCAGAGTGTGTCGTTGGTGCTTGTGTCGCCGTCTACGCTTATCATGTTAAAGGTCTTGTCGGCAACCTCTTTGAGCAGAGGACGCAGCACCGTGTAATCAATGTCGGCGTCTGTCGTTATAAAGCAGAGCATTGTCGCCATGTTGGGACTTATCATGCCGGAACCTTTTGCCATTCCGCCTATTTTTACAGTCTTTCCCGAAAGCGTGATCTCGGCGGCGATCTGTTTAAGCCTTGTGTCGGTGGTCATTATTGCGGCTGCGGCGCAGTATCCTGCCTCCGGTGAGCTGTCAAGCTCCGAAATAAGCGTCGGTATGCCGTTTATTATGGGCTGTACGTCAAGCGTCTGACCTATTACGCCGGTGGAGGCTACAACGACGTCGTTTTCGTCGATTCCGAGCTTTTCTGAAAGAGCCTTGCACATGGTCTCTGCCTTTTCAACGCCGTCGGGATTGCAGGTGTTGGCGTTTCCGCTGTTGCATATGACGGCGCGCGCTTTTCCGTTTTCAAGGTGCAATCTTGTCACCTTTATGGGTGCGCCGTACACCTTGTTTGTTGTATAGATTGCGGCGGCGTCGCACTCGGTATCGGAAAGTATGAGAGCAAGATCTTTTTTGTTCTTGTTTTTGCGAAGTCCGCAGTGTATACCCGAAGCCTTAAAGCCCAGAGGATATGTAATACCGCCCTCGGCGCGTTTTATCTTTGTTTCGTTCATATTATTCACCCCGTTTGTCAGAAAGATGGCGCAAGCATGGTCAGAGCCTCGTCCTCGTCAAAGCCGAAGCGTATGTTCATGTTCTGTATTGCCTGTCCGGCAGCGCCTTTAACCATGTTGTCTATCGCGCTTGTGATTATAAGCGTAGATGTGTGCGCGTCAAAATGCAGAGATATGTCGCAGTAGTTTGACATTCTTACGTTTTTGATGTTTGCATATGAGTTCTGCGGCATTACGCGCACGAATTTTTCGTCTTTGTAAGCGTCCTTGTAGCAGTTGTATATTTCGTCAAAATTTCTGTTTGTCTTTATGTATATTGTCGAGAGAATGCCTCGGTTTACCGGCAGCAGATGAGGAACAAAGGTGACGTTTATTTCCTTGCCCGAAAGAATGCTCAATGTCTGTTCGATTTCGGGAGTATGTCTGTGAAGACCTGCCTTATAAGCCGAGAAAGCCTCGTTTGTGTCGGGATAGTGCGTATTCTGGGTGAGAGAACGTCCTGCGCCAGTAACGCCGCTCTTTGAGTCTATTATAATGCCGTCCGTAAAGCAAAGACCGTTTTTGAGCGCCGGCATAAGTCCGAGAGCAATGCTTGTCGGATAGCAGCCGGGATTTGCGATTATATCTACGCTTTTGATTTTGTCCCTGTTAATTTCGGGCAGACAGTAGAGCGCTTTTTTGTGTAAGGACGGATATTTGAAATCAAGTCCGTACCACTTTTTGTAGTCGTCTTTGTCGTAAAGTCTGAAATCCGCGCCGAGATCTATAAGCACTTTGCCTGCCGATATGCATTTTTCGGCAAGAGGTTCCGAAAGTCCGTGCGGAAGAGCCGCAAAGATGACGTCGGATTTTTCTATAACCTCGTCCATGCCGCAGAGAACCATGTCGCCTTTGCCTGAGAGAGCCGGATATATTTCGGAAAGCTGTTTTCCCTCAAAGCTTGAAGAGGATACCGCGCTTATGTTTACGTTTTTGTGACAGGTAAGCAGTCTGAAAAGTTCGCAGCCCGCATATCCCGTTGCACCGATTATACCGGCGTTAATTTTCTTTGTGCCGCTCATAAAACCGTCCTCCTTAATCATTGAAAAAGCTTTCGAGTTCCGCTATCTGTGCCTTTACCGCGCTTTCCGCAGGTCCTCCGATAACGCTTCTGCCGTTTACGCAGGCGTCAAGGTCGACTGCCGCATATACTCCGCCGTCAAATATGTCGGATACTTTCCTGTATTCTTCGAGAGGCAGCTTTTCAAACGTCGTGTTCTTTTCGATGCATACCGCAACCAGCTCGCCGACGATCTTGTAAGCCTGTCTGAACGGCATACCCTTTTTGACAAGATAATCCGCACAGTCCGTCGCGTTTATAAATCCGAATCCTGCCGCGGCGCGGAGCTTTTCGGTGCGGAACGAGGCGGTGTCGAGCATTTTTGCGAATATTTCAAGACAGAGCTTTGTGTTGTCGAGAGCGTCGAATACAGCTTCCTTGTCCTCCTGCATATCCTTGTTGTAGGCAAGAGGAAGTCCCTTCATAACGGTGAGCAGAGTCATGAGAGATCCGTAAACGCGTCCGGTCTTGCCGCGTACAAGCTCGGCAATGTCCGGGTTTTTCTTCTGCGGCATTATTGACGAACCTGTTGCGAATGCGTCGTCAAGCTCCATAAATCCGAATTCGCTGCTGCACCAGAGTATTACTTCTTCGGAAAATCTTGAAAGGTGCATCATGACAGCCGACAGGCAGAATGCGAGTTCAAGTACGAAATCCCTGTCTGAAACTCCGTCTATGCTGTTCTGCGTAACGCCGGAAAATCCGAGTTCGTCCGCGACCGAAAGCCTGTCGATAGGGTAGGTGGTGCCTGCAAGAGCGCAGGAGCCGAGAGGCATTATATTTGTTCTTTCGCGGCAGTCGCAAAGGCGCTGCACGTCGCGCTTTAACATCTGTGCATACGCAAGAAGCTGGTGTGCGAGAGTGACCGGCTGAGCGCGCTGAAGATGAGTGTATCCGGGCATGACCGTCGAGATGTTTGATTTTGCCTTTTCGATTATGACGTGGGATAGATTTTTTATAAGCGCAGTTACCTCGTCTATCTGACCGAGAAGATACATTCTTGTGTCGAGAGCAACCTGATCGTTTCTGCTGCGCGAGGTGTGAAGCCGCTTTCCGGCGTCGCCTATGCGTTCCGTAAGCACTTGTTCGACGAACATATGAATGTCCTCCGCCTTGGGATCGAACTCAAGCTTTCCGCTCTCTATGTCCGAGAGAATACCTTTCAGACCGTCGATTATTTTTAAGCTTTCGTCCTTGTCGATAATACCCGTGTTTCCGAGCATTCTTGCGTGCGCTATGCTTCCCGTGATGTCCTCTTTGTACATACGGCTGTCAAAGGAGATGGAGGAGTTGAAGTCGTTTACGCTTTCGTCCTCTTCCTTTTTGAACCGTCCCTGCCACATTTTCATATTTTTCAGCTAACCTTTCATTTGTTATGCGGTGTCAAATTGAGCGATGTCAATAATTAAATTCAGGGCAAGTTTATGCTTGCCCTGAGCGTGCCGCAAACTTCGTTTACGGCACGAAACAGATTCGTGCGCTCGCGCCTCATGCCAAAAACTGACGTTTTCGACACTCGCGAATCTATCGGAGAAAAATCCGCGGCGCGTGTCCCCGGAGTTTTTCAATTTTTGCCAAAATCGGGCTTTGCCCGAAAAGTTTTATACACTTTTGAAACAGCATGAGGGCAAGTTTATGCTTGCCCCGATATGTATTTTTGTATCAGTTACTTTTTCCAGTTTTTCTGAGCGCGTGCGCGAACCGTTGTGGGAAGTCCGTAGAGGTTGATAAAGCCCGTAGCGTCTGCCTGGTTGTAAACGTGATCCTCGCCGAAAGTTGCGACTTCTTCGGAATACAGCGTGTAGTCGCTCCACGCGCCTGCTTTTATGATGTTGCCCTTGTAGAGCTTGAGCTTAACTTTACCCGTTACGGTTTCCTGAGTCTTGTCGACAAAGGCACTCAGAGCTTCGCGCAAAGGCGAGAACCACTGACCGTTGTATACGAGTTCCGCGAATGTAATTGCAAGCTCTTCTTTTTTGTGGGCGGTCATCTTGTCAAGCGTGAGCGTTTCGAGGTATTCGTGAGCCGCATACAGAATAGCTCCGCCGGGAGTTTCGTATACGCCGCGGCACTTCATGCCTACAAGACGGTTTTCAACTATGTCGAGAAGTCCGATTCCGTTTTCACCGCCGACCTTGTTGAGCGCGAGAACTATTTCCTTTGCGCTCATCTTCTTGTCGTTGAATGCAACGGGAACGCCTTTTTCAAAATCGAGAGTTATGTAGGTGGGCTTGTCGGGAGCGTCGATGGGAGATACGCCCATTTCAAGAAATCCCTTTTCTTCGTACTTGGGTTCGTTTCCCGTGTCCTCGAGATCAAGACCTTCGTGCGAGAGATGCCAGAGATTCTTGTCCTTTGAATAGTTGGTTTCACGGTTTATTTTAAGGGGAACGTTGTGAGCCTCGGCATATTCGATTTCTTCCTCACGGCTCTTTATGTTCCACTCACGCCAGGGTGCGATGATCGGCATATCGGGTGCGAGAGCCTTTACCGCAAGCTCAAAACGAACCTGGTCGTTGCCTTTGCCCGTGCAGCCGTGGCAGATCGCGTCCGCGCCCTCTTTGAGAGCTATTTCAACAAGACGCTTTGCGATTACGGGACGTGCGCAACTTGTGCCGAGCATATATTTTTCGTACAGCGCTCCTGCCTTTACGGTAGGAACAATGAAATCGTCTACAAATTCATCGGTGAGATCTTCAACGTAGAGTTTCGACGCGCCGGTTTTTAGAGCCTTTTCTTCAAGACCTTCGAGCTCGTCCGCCTGACCTACGTTTCCGGAAACGGCGATTACTTCGCAGTTGTTGTAGTTTTCCTTGAGCCACGGAATAATGATCGATGTATCAAGTCCTCCGGAATATGCGAGAACTACCTTTTTGATTTTTGTCTTATCCATTTTCGTCACCTTTTTTGCAAGAATTTTTTTATTGTCTGAATTATACCACCGCTTTTTGCCGAAATCAATAGATTGCGGCTTGAATTTACATTTTTTATGCAATTAATCTTATGATTGTTATATTCTTTACAATATATGCGTCAAAAACAGGCACTTTTTAAGTGAATATTAAAGTGCATAAATGCGGTTTTATACAATGATTATGCAGCATAAAGGTAAAAATGGGCATAATAAAGCTCACGTAAAACGCAGACAATAAAAACGGCATCAAAAATGCGAGGAGATGTGAAAAAATGAAAAAAAAGATGCTTGCCGCGCTGTTTTTGCTGACGCTGTGTTTTTCGGTTCCGCACAGGGTAAGATCCGAAAGCATAGGCTGGTATTTCAAGCCTGCAAAGGATAACGTCCAGCCTCAATGCTGTCCCGAAGCAAGCGGATTTGCAAAGGAAAACGGCGCGATATATCTCGGAAATCCCGATGAAAAGAAAATATATCTTACTTTTGACGCAGGATACGAAAACGGAAACGTCGAAAAGATACTGAATGTATTGAAAGAGCAGAACGTTCCCGGAGCCTTTTTTATTCTGCCGCAGATAGCAAAGGAAAATACGGAACTTGTAAAGAGAATGAAGGACGAAGGACACCTTGTATGCAATCATACAAAGTCGCACAGGAACATGAGCGGAGTTACGGATTTTGAAACCTTTAAGGCGGAGCTTTGCGGACTGGAGGACGTCGTTCGCGAAAAGTGCGGCTTTGAAGTGGATAAGTATTACAGACCGCCGGAGGGTACTTTTTCAAAGCTGAATCTGGAAATGGCAAACAAACTCGGATATAAGACGGTTTTCTGGAGTCTTGCATATGCAGACTGGGACGAAAACAGACAAATGCCGCCCGACAAGGCTCTTTCTCTTGTGGAATCACGCGTGCATAACGGCTGCGTCGCACTGTTTCACCCGACGTCAAGCACAAACGCCGCAATTATCGAAAGCTTTATAAAGGACATGAAAGCCAAGGGCTACGAATTTTGTTCTCTTGAAGATTTCGGATAAGAAAGAAGCGTAGGATAATATGAAAAAGAGAATTTTTGTACTTTTATATGCTTGTTTTGCGACGCTTTTGCTTTCGTGCGCGGTCTGCGCCGCAGGAAAAAACGACGTGTTTGCCGCAAACCGTTCTGCGGGAAAATATGTGGCTCTTACCTTTGACGACGGCCCTCATACGGAATATACCGCGCAGATACTCGATATTCTTAAAAAATATGACGCAAAGGCTACGTTTTTTGTAATAGGGCAGAACGCCGAAAAAAATCCCGAACTTGTAAAGCGCGAGTTTGACGAGGGACACGAGATAGGAAACCACACCTATTCACACCCGAAAATGAAAGTAATAGGCGCGTCTGAACTTTTGGAGGAGATAGAAAAAACTCAGAAAATAGTTGAGGACATCACGGGCAAAGCGCCGCGGCTGTTCCGTTCTCCCGGAGGATATTTCGACGACGGGATTATCAAGACCATAGAAAGCTACGACTGCACTCCGGTGCTGTGGTCGTGGCGTCAGGACACGCGCGACTGGTCAAGACCTCCGGTCTCGTCCGTTGTAAATACGGTGTTGGGCAATCTTCAGAACGGAGATATAATTCTGTTTCACGACTATAACGTAAAAGGCAGCCCGACGCACTAAAGGTAATTCTTCCCGAACTCAAAGAAAGAGGATACAGCTTTGTAACCGTATCGAAGCTTATGGAACTTAACGACGGCACGGCTGAACTCGAATAATGCACCAACCGCGCTTTTTCGGCGCGGTTCTTTTGGGTGTGCGCCCAAAACCGTTTGACAATGAAGAAATCGAATGTTATATTAATATAAAAACGTATCGGACGGAATTTTTTATTATGATAATCAGGGATATAACCGTAAATTACGAATGCCGCAAGAGTTTTCGCTGTCTGCGCAAGAACGGACTTCCGGAAAAGAATCTTTTTGTGCTTTTCAAAACTCCGGCATATGTGTCGGTTGACGGGAAATTTGTTTATATCGAGGCAGGATCTTACTGCATATTTGAAAAGGGCGCGTATACCGAATATTACTCGGCGCAGGATTATTTCTGCCATGACTTTTTTCATTTTACGTATGAAGCTTATGAAAAAACGTGTTTGAAAATCTGAGTTTCGGAAAAGTCTGCGGACTTCGCGGCAGCGGCGAGATCTCCGATATAATTTCGCCTATGAAAAAGAAATCGCGGCTTGCAAAACCGTCCGAAAACTGCGTTTTAAGCGAGCTTGCACGATATTTCTTCGCAAAGCTTGCCGCAAGCACCGTCTTTGATGCAAAATGCGAATCGCTCGAAACACGATATGTCAATTTGAAAATCATGCGCGAAAAAATACTCGACAGTCCCGAAAAATCATATAATGCCACGGAGCTTGCGGCAAAAATGTATATGAGCACGTCGTATTTTCAGCACCTTTACAAAGAACTGTTCGCAACGACGTTTAACGCCGATATACTCATGCATGACATTGCAAACGAGCCTTATAACAATGTTTACGGAACCGACCGCGCATTCAAGAAGGTTTCGGAATTTCTCGAAGAAATGATACGCGTACTCAGAACCGTTGACGGCAGAAGAATAACCGTCGGCTCTCAGTGCTGCTATTTCAACGGTGAAAAGAAAATACGCGATGTTACAAGACTTGCGCCGTCCGTTGACGTAATAAGCCTGCACCCGTATAATCAGCATAATAAGCCAAAGGACGTGTTTGAAGCCGAGACTGTCGAACTTATGGATTATATAGAGACTTTCGGAAAGCCGTTTCTTATTACCGAATGCTGCTGGGGCGCGCCGACGGAGGATGAGAGACTGCCGTACCTTGAATCCGAGCTTGAGACTTTTTCAAAACTCGGCGTCGGATATATTGTGCAGGGACTTTTCACCTCTCCCGTTGCGGATCTTCACCCGATAGAAGAATCGCATATGACCGAAGGTCTTTACATGGCTTTTCTTGACAGAAACTTAAACGTCAGAAAGCACCATGACATTTTCAATAAGTTTTGAACCGCGTTCAAAGATTTTTGTGTAAAAATATTGATTTTAATTTGTTCCTGCCGTACAAATCCCGCAGCAGGAAATTTATTTGTCCCAAATGTATTGCAAAATATGCGCATTTGCGGTAAAATAATAAAAAGTTTTATTATTACTATCTGTAATGGGAGAAATTTATGAAAACAGTAATGCTTGTATTCGGAACACGTCCGGAGGCAATAAAGATGTGTCCGCTTGTAAATGAGCTGAAAACAAGAAAAAACATAAATACCGTTGTGTGCGTTACGGGACAGCACAGACAGATGCTCGACCAGGTGCTTGAGGCTTTCGGCGTAGTGCCGGATTATGACCTTTCGGTAATGAAAGATAAGCAGACGCTTTTCGATATAACGACAAATATACTGAACCGCATAAAGAGCGTGCTTGAAGAGGTAAAACCCGATGTCGTGCTTGTCCACGGCGACACTTCGACGACGTTTGTCACGGCGCTTGCCTGCTTTTATCTGCAAATACCCGTCGGACACGTCGAGGCAGGACTGCGCACGTATAATATCTATTCTCCGTATCCCGAAGAATTTAACCGTCAGGCGGTAAGCATAATATCAAAATACAATTTTGCACCGACAGAGCTTTCAAAGCAGAATCTGCTTAAAGAGGGAAAAGATCCGGACAGCATATACGTTACCGGAAACACCGCGATAGACGCGCTCAAAACGACGGTGCGCGCCGATTATACCCACCCCGAACTTGAATGGGCGTCGGGCAGCCGCCTTATAGTGATAACCGCGCACAGACGCGAAAATCTCGGAGAACCCATGCACCATATGTTCAGGGCGATACGCCGTATAATGGACGAGCACCCCGACGTAAAGGCGATATATCCGATACATATGAATCCCGTCGTAAGAAAAGCCGCCGATGAAGAACTCGGAGGCTGCGACAGAATACACATAATCGAACCGTTGGAAGTGCTTGACTTCCATAACTTCCTCTCGCGCAGCTATATGATACTCACCGACAGCGGCGGAATACAGGAGGAGGCTCCGTCGCTCGGAAAACCCGTGCTTGTAATGCGCGATACGACGGAACGTCCCGAGGGCATAAAAGCGGGAACCTTAAAGCTTGTCGGAACAAACGAGGACGTCATATATAAGAACTTCAAGCAGCTGCTTGAGGATAAAGACGCGTATAACGCAATGGCACACGCAAGCAATCCTTACGGCGACGGCTTTGCGTGCAAGAGAATTGCCGATATTCTTGAAGAAAGATAAAAAACGTGCGTGCCGGCAGTATCGCACGGAAAAGATGAATATTATAACGCAGGTCCGGAGCTTTTCCGGACTTGTTTTTTGTCCTTTGCAACTTGGAAAACAATAAAAAAGAACTGCGGCTCATATTAAAACCGCAGTTCTGTTATGGCGGAAAGACAGGGATTCGAACCCTGGTTCGGGTATTAGCCGAAACACGATTTCCAGTCGTGCGCCTTAGACCAGCTCAGCCATCTTTCCGTTTGATATAAAATGCCGCCGTGCTTTCGACAGCTTGATTATTATATCATGTAAAAAATATTTTGTCAAGACCTTTTTTGAAAAAAGAACATAAACTGCCTTAAAAGCGCAAGGTCATACTATCGTGCCGCCGCCGACAACGTACTCTCCGTCATAGAAAACGGCTGCCTGTCCCGATGTAACGGCTCTCTGAGGATCGTCGAATTCGAGAATTACCGAGTTTTCGCCGTCGGGAAACATGGTACACGGACTTTCCTTTTGCTTGTAGCGCAGTTTTGCGTTTATTTTCATAGGCGACGAAAGGCTTTCAAACGGCATGAAGTTTACGTCTTTTACCTTTACTCTTTTTGAAAACAGCTCGTTTTGCTTTCCGACCGTGACCACGTTGTTTTCAACGTCCTTGCTCACGACGTATAACGGCTCTGAGTACGCAATGCCGAGACCTTTTCGCTGTCCGGTGGTGTAGCCGATAATGCCCTTGTGAGTGCCGACTTTTGTGCCGTCGGCAAGACGGAAGTCGCCGCATTCAAAGTGCTTCCCCGTGCGGTTTTCGATAAACGAACGGTAGTCGCCGTCCTTGACAAAGCATATGTCCTGGCTGTCGTGCTTGCGCGCGTTTATAAGACCGCTTTGCTCGGCTATTTCGCGTACCTGCTTCTTTGTCATTCCTCCGAGAGGGAAAAGCGTATGCGAGAGCTGCTCCTGCGTCAGCATGTACAGAACATATGTCTGATCCTTGGTGTCGTCGAGAGCTTTCTTTAACATATACCGTCCCGTAGCGCTGTCGCGTTCCGTGCTGCAATAGTGACCCGTCGCAATATAATCAAAATCCATCTGCTTTGCGCGCTCAAGAAGAATTCTGAACTTTATATGCCTGTTGCATTCGATGCAGGGATTTGGCGTTTTTCCGCAGAGGTACGTTTCGGTAAAGTTGTCTATGACGTATTTTGCAAAATCGTCAGAAAAGTTGAATACGTAGTGCGGTATTCCGAGCTTTGCGCAGACTCTCTGCGCGTCGTTTATGTCATCTATGCTGCAGCAGGTCTTTTCGCGCGATATTCCGACGTCCTCGTTGTCGTAAAGCTTTAAGGTTATGCCGACGTTTTCGTATCCGCGCTCGTTTAATAACAGAGCCGCAACAGATGAGTCAACGCCTCCGCTCATTGCCGTGATTATTTTTTTGCACATGGATTATCTTCCTTTATGAGTTGGTTTCCGTGTTTATTTTACCATAAAACCGCGCTTTGTTCAATACAAAAATGCTCTTTTGCGAAGAAAAGCGAAAATTTACATAAAAATAAAATTTTACAAAAATCGTGCCGTGTTTGCGTATAAATATTGACTTGAAGAATTAAATGTGATAAAATACAATCGAAAAAATGCTGAAAGGACGGTGCGGATTTTTATGTCATATCCGGAAACCGCGGTAAAAAAAGCTGACGAGCTTATCGAGGCAAGAAGAAAACGCGCCGAACAGACGGCGGCTGAGCATACAGAGCTTGTCTACGAAAAATGTCCTATGATAAAAGAGATAGACCACGCTCTTTCTCTTACGGGACTTAACGTGTACCGTGCGGCTCTCATGGGCAAAGACGGGCTTGAAGAACGTATGGCAAAGCTGAAAAAAGAAAATCTCGATCTTCAGAATCACAGAAAAGAGTTGTTGAAACAAAACGGATTTGCCGAAGATTTTACGGAAGTTAAATATACCTGCCCTAAATGCCGCGACACGGGATATGTAGGCGTAGAAATGTGTTCCTGCAAGAGAAAAGCGCTGGCGCAGGCGGCTTTTGAAAGCGCGGGATTGGGGAGCACTCTCAAACATCAGGGCTTTGAAAACTTTGACCTTGACTTTTATTCTGATAAAGCTCCCGACGGCAAGCTCAGTCCGAGACAGGTCATGTCGAGTATTTTGGAAAAGTCGAAAAAGTACGTCAGCGATTTCGGAAACCCTGAAAATGCGTCAAACCTTTTGTTTATAGGAAAGACGGGACTTGGCAAAACCCATCTCACGACGGCTGTCGCACGCGGAATAATCGAAAAAGGCTATGACGTCGTATATGAAAGTGCGCAGAATATAATACGTGCGTTTGAGCTTTCGAGATTTGAGCGCGACGAGAACGCAGGAAACGAGACTGACAGATTTTTCTCGTGCGACCTGCTTATCATAGACGATCTCGGCACGGAATTTGTCAATTCCTTTACGCAGTCCGTGCTGTATAATCTCATAAACACGCGCATTAACGGCGCAAAGCCTATGATAATAAGCACAAACCTCGATAATACACAGCTTTTCAAGAAAACCTACGACGACAGAATAACGTCAAGGCTTATAGGCAGTTTCCGTTCGTTCAGATTTGAGGGAAGCGATATACGCATACAGAAAGCAAAGGCAAAATAAACAATTTATATATAATAAGGAGAAAACAAACATGAAAATGAGTTTTCGCTGGTACGGCGACAGTGATCCGGTAACGCTGGAATACATATCGCAGATACCTGCAATGAGAAGCGTCGTTTCGGCGGTTTATTCCGTTCCTCCGGGAGAGGTCTGGCCGACTGAGGCGATAGAGGACATAAAAAAGAAATGTTCAGATCACGGACTTGTGTTCGATATAGTCGAGAGCGTTCCGGTGCATGAGGACATCAAACTCGGCAAGCCTTCGAGAGATAAGTATATCGAGGTTTACTGCGAGAATATCAGACGTCTCGGAAAGGCGGGCGTTAAGGTAATATGCTATAACTTTATGCCGGTGTTCGACTGGCTGCGCTCAAGCCTTGATTATAAGAATGCCGACGGTTCGACGTCGCTTATCTACCGCGACGCAGAGGTTCTTGCAATGGATCCGAGAAAGGGCGACCTTTCGCTGCCCGGCTGGGACGCAAGCTATACAAAGGCGGGACTTGACGCGCTGCTCGACGAGTATAAGAGCATCGACGAAGAGGCGCTCTGGAAGAATACAGAGTATTTCTTAAAGGCAATTATACCCGTTTGCGAGGAATACGACGTCAAGATGGCAATACATCCGGACGATCCGCCATGGGGCATATTCGGACTTCCGAGAATAATCACAAACGAAAAGAACCTTGAAAGATTTTTAAAGCTTGTCGATTCGCCGTATAACGGACTTACGCTCTGCACAGGCTCTCTCGGCGTAAATCCCGATAACGATATTCCGCACCTTATCCGCAGATTCGGCGGCGAGGGAAAGATACACTTCCTTCATGCGAGAAATATCAAGCATATGGGCGGACGCGACTTCAACGAAACGGCGCATAAGACGGAATGCGGCTCGCTCGATATGTACGAGATAATGAAAGCCGCATACGATGTAAACTTCGACGGATACGTAAGACCCGACCACGGACGCATGATCTGGGGCGAACAGGGCAGACCGGGCTACGGACTTTACGACAGAGCGCTCGGCGCGGCTTATCTAAACGGACTCTGGGAATCCATCGTCAGAGAGAACGGCGGAAAGTAAAGCTTTTATGGAAACAAAGCGTTTTTCAAAAAACGACGAGGGTTTTGTCTGCGTAAACTGCGGATTTAAGGTCGAACCCTTGGGCCGCACAAGCAGAAATCACTGCCCGAAATGCCTGTGTTCGCTTCATGTGGATATACTTCCCGGTGACAGGGCGTGCGATTGCCGCGGCGTGCTTAGACCGGTGAGGGCGTTCCCCGATCCCAAAAAGGGATTTGTGATACTGTATAAATGCGATAAATGCGGTTTCGAGGGCAGAAACAAGGCGGCTCTTAAAATGAGCGCAAAGGATACGCTGCCCGACGAGCAGTACGACGACGAATCGCTGCTTATCGCTCTTACCGCGGACAGATAAGACAAGGGCAAACAGCAATGTAAAACAGTCCGGTTCGGCTTTGCGCTGTTCCGGACTTTGATTTTTTCGCACTTGAACTATTAATTTATGCTGAATTAACATCAGGTTCATATTATAGTGTTATTCTGATAAATATTCATTGTGAAAGAAGGAACATTAAATGCAGAATATGTTTTATGCGCTCGACGCGGCTGCCGAAAGCACCGGAACGCAGGGCGGGGCAAACTCGGCGATAGTTATGGTAATTTATATCGTTGCAATCGTGGCTTTTTTCTATTTCTTTATGATAAGACCTCAGAAAAAGCAGGAAAAAGAAGCAGCAGCTCTGAGAAATTCTCTTGAAGTCGGCGACGAGATCACCACTATCGGCGGAATTATCGGCAGAGTAACACACATCAAGGACGACGTTATCACCATAGAGACAGGCGCCGACAGAAACAAGATCCGCGTAAGACGTTCGGCAATCTCCACGGTTGACCTCAAAAACGGAGATACAAAGGCTCCCAAGGGCGGATACAAAGTAACGGGCGTTAAAAAACAGGAAGAAAAACAGTAAATGCTGCCTGCTTTGTGCAATATTATGTTATGTCGCAAACCGTACGGTACGTGAATAAAAGCGTGCCGTACTTCTTTTTTGCACGGCGTTTTTGCAAAATAATTAAAATCGGGTTCTTTGTTCGTAAAACGGCGCATATATTGATACCGTAACGGAGGTGCTGAACTTGAAAAAGAAAAGAAAGACCGGAAAAGTCTTTAAAAATGCTCCGGGCGCTGCGGCGACAGGTACGGGCATGGCAAAATCGGCGTGTCTCGGAACGGCGGTGTCGGCACTGCTTTGGATTTTGCTGCTCATATTATGCGCATGCGTGCTTAAAAGCAATGCGGATCCGGGAAAACTGTTTGCACCGGTCGGATTTGTCTGCGCTGCGGTTTCGTCGCTTGCGGGAGGATTTGCGTCGGGAAAACTCGGCAAAAATGCATCTCTCGGCACGGGTGCTCTTTGCGGCGCTGTGTTTCTTGCGGTGCTGTTTGCGGTGTCGCTTGTGTTTCCGTCGTCAGAACACGGCATTGTTTACAGGAGTGCACTCTGCCTTTGTGTAATTGCCGCGGCTGTTATCGGCGTAAGAATGTCTGCGGCAGGTTCAGGCTCAAAACGGTACAGAGGCAGATGAAAGGGCAAAGTAAATGTAAAAAAAATGTAAATAACGTCAAAGCAGACTTTAATTGATAAGCATATTGTGTTATAATATCAACCGTTGGGCTGTGCCCGACGGTATTTTTAATTTATTTTTATCACACACACGTGCGTATTTGCGGTAAGGTGTCCGGAAATACCCGGATTTGCCGTACTAAGGTCGTGCGTGGTGGAAAAAACCTAAAGGAGGACATGAAAAATGTCAGTAGTATCAATGAAGCAGCTGCTTGAAGCAGGCGTCCATTTCGGACATCACACAAGAAGATGGAACCCTAAAATGGCTGAGTACATCTTCACTGAAAGAAACGGTGTATATATCATCGACCTTCAGAAGACCGTAAAGAAGCTCGAAGAAGCTTATATGTTCATCAGAGAGATTTCTATGGACGGCGGCGACATTCTTTTCGTAGGTACAAAGAAGCAGGCTTCCGACGCAATCAAGGAAGAGGCTGAAAGAGCAGGCTGCTACTATGTAAACATGAGATGGCTCGGCGGTATGCTTACCAACTTCAAGACCATCAAGAAGAGCATAGCTCGTCTTAACGCACTCCACAGAATGGAAGACGACGGAACATTTGAACTTCTTCCCAAGAAAGAAGTAATTTCGCTCGTTAAGGAAATAAACGACCTCGAGAGAAACCTCGGCGGTATCAAGAACATGAAGGGACTTCCCTCCGCAATGTTCGTGGTAGACCCCAAGAAGGAAAAGAACGCAGTAGCTGAAGCAAAGAAACTCGGTATTCCGGTTGTTGCTATCGTAGATACCAACTGCGACCCCGATGAAGTAGATTATGTAATTCCCGGTAACGATGACGCAATCCGCGGCATCAAGCTCATACTCTCCGTAATGGCAGACGCCGTTCTCGAAGGCAAGCAGGGCGAACAGTTCACCGGCGCTGAAGATGAGAAGTCCGACGACGCCGCTGACGAAGCAGCAGAATAATTACAGAAAATCACGTTTAAACGGGAGGATTAAAAATGAACTTTACAGCTAAGGACGTATCCGAGCTGCGCGCGCAGACCGGTATAGGCATGATGGAGTGCAAAAAGGCACTCACCGAAGCAAACGGCGATAAGGAAGAAGCAGTTAAGATTCTTCGCGAAAAGGGACTTGCCGTTGCTGAGAAAAAGGCGAGCAGAATTGCTGCGGAAGGTATCGTAGATATACTTTCGGAAGGCAATCTCACCGCCATGATCGAAGTAAACTCCGAGACAGACTTCGTTGCAAAGAACGAAACTTTCAGAAACTTTGTAAAGGATCTTCTCAAGACCATACTTGCAGTAAAGCCTGCTGACGTAGACGCACTTCTCGCAGCAAAGTACGTAGGTACCGACGATACCGTTGAGGCTATACTCAAGGATAAGATATTCCAGATAGGCGAAAAGCTCTCTATCAGACGTTTCACCATCGTTGAAGGACTTGCAAATTCCTATGTACACGGCGGCGGCACTATCGGCGTAATCGTATACGGCGAAGCTACCACTTCCGAAGACGCAGCAAAGGAAATCTTCAAGAACCTTGCACTTCAGGCAGCAGCAATGAGCCCGAAGTACCTCGATAAGGACAACGTTCCCGCAGAGGCTGTCGACGCTGAAAAGGAAATCGTTCTCGCTCAGATCAAGAACGACGAAAAGAACGCAAATAAGCCCGAAAAGGTTCTCCAGATGATGGTTAACGGTAAGCTCGGCAAGTTCTATGAGACAAACTGCCTTATGGAACAGGAATACGTTAAAGGCGATAAGGAATCCGTTGCAAAGTATGTTGCAGACGCAGCAAAGGCAGCAGGCGGAAATGTTACCGTTAAGGGATTCGTTCGCTACGAAAAGGGCGAGGGTCTTGAAAAGCGCGAGGATAACTTTGCTGAAGAAATCGCAAAGCTCACCGGTAAACAGTAATAGTTTTCCGATAAGAGCTTAATTTCCCGATAATTTCACTTTTTACAGTGTAAATTTTTTATGAAAATTATAAGTCCGATGTGAATTTAAATTTCATACCGGACTTTCTTTTTTTGTTTAAAAATATAAAAAGGGCTGTATTTTCCCGAATACAGCCCCGCTTAATAGGAAAGACGATGCCGCACTAAACGAAAAAACAGTATCTGAAGTGAAAAATATGGATATATAACAGCACCGCCGACATTATAATAACATAAATTATCCCTCTTGTCAACTCTTTTGGGTTAAGTTTTAAACTCAAAAGGGGATATTATATGTATATAACTAAATTTTATGAGAGGGAATATGACGATTAAAGAAGCAGTAAAAAAACGTATTCTGGAATTGTGTACGCAAAGAGGAATAACGGTGAATAAGCTTGCGGTAATGAGCGGAATAACGCAGTCGACTCTCGGAAATATAGTCGGGGGGAGAAACAACAGCACCACGGTATCGACGGTGCAGAAAATTTGCGACGGGCTTGAAATAAGCATAATCGACTTTTTCAACTGCGAAACATTTTCGGATATAGAACAGGAGATAAAGTAAGATTTCCGCAAAAAATAAGGCTAAGTACGTTTTTTGTCCGTGCTTAGCTCTTTTATTTATGTTTTTGTTACGGTAAGATTTGCGTTATTCGCCGCCGAAAGACTTGTCAAAATTGTAAAGCGTCTTGTTTTTGCGGTATTTCAGCGGAGTTGTGCCGTAAACCCTGCCGAAACGGTTGACAAAATAGCTTACGCTCGAAAAACCGCATTTTTCGGATATTTCCGAAAGGCTTTCGCTGCCGCAGAGCAGTATTGCCGCGTGTTCAAGACGTACCTTTGTTATGTAATCCGCGAGCGTCTCACCGGTTATGCGGCGAAAATCGTTCATGAGCTTTGCTCGGCTCACGTAAAATTTGTCGGCAAGCATTGACGCGCTCATCTTTTTTTCGTAGTTTTCCGAAATGTGCGATAAGACCTTTCCGATGTACGCATATCTGCTTGATTTTATCTCAAGTCCTCCGCACTCGTTTATGGCGTCCGAAACAATATTCAGTATGACCGACAGTATAAGGGCGCGGTTTTGGGCGTTGTTTTGAGAGTGTTTGTCTTTGCACAGACGATTGAACAGCGATACCGCAGGAAGCAGCGTTTCACAGGCGTTTTTGTTAAGCGCAAGGCTTATTACGTCCGAAGCACCTGTGACAAAACTGTAAGCGACAGGCGTCAGAAACGCCGAATTTACGAGGTTTGAACCGTAACGTATAAGATAACGCCTGTAACCGTTTTCAAGGCGGTTTATCTGCATATGCGGCAGATACGCCGGATAAAAGATGAGAAAGCAGCCTTCAAGATGAGATATGCTCGACGGAGAAATTATTTTTGAATCGCCTTGCGTTACAATGCACAGCTCGTTGTAGTTGTGGGTGTGCATGGCGCAGGACATAAATACCGGATTTGTATACTCGTTTTTTCCGGCGTCGGTTTCGTAGTAGCTGCAATCGGCTTGCTTTAAATCGTAATATATCTTTTCTTCAAGCATTCTGCGTCACCCCGTTTGCGCTTTTTTCTATTTTAACATAGAATTCCGGTTAAATCCATAAAAAGCGTACAGCTAAATATCAAAATCGTATAAATGTGCGTGTTTTACTTGATATTTATGTTTACGCCGTTTACCTCCACGCCTTCATGTGCGCGGATAAGTATGTATTCTACGCCGTTTATGACCTGAGTTGTTATAAGGTCGCTGCGTTCGGGATTTACGTTGATGGTGACGTCGGGCAATGTAAGCTCGAATTTTTTGGTATTGATGAGATTTTTCGGCGGCAGAGGCGTGTTTGCACCGAATTCTTCTTCAAACTTTTCGCCGAACTTTTCAACCTTTTCTTCTGAAACGCCGCCCGAAAGCAGAACGTCCTTCAAGGTTTCCTTTGTCATTACAAGAGGTTCGGAGTCCTTTGTGTTCTTGTGCTCCTCGATCATCTCGTTTATCTGGGAATGTACGGATTTGAGAACCTCAAAGTCACATTCTTCGGCAACGGTTTCGGCAAGGCATGAGCCGAATGTCTGCTTCTGCACTGCGGCAGGCATGGGCGGTTTTGACTTGAAAATTCTGCTTACGAACTCTGTGTTGTCGGCAGTGATGTCGCGTGTGTAGAAGAGAGCGTTGTAGATGTTTTCGCGCCTGTCGTCAAAGGCAGGAAAGAGAAAGCCGTTTTCGGGACGCGATACTACAGAGTTTGCCGCAAGGGTGTGAAAGGCGTTGTCGTAAGACTGGAACGAAAGCGCGGGCTTTGTAAGCTTTATCGGACAGATCGCGCAGACTATGTAGTTGTATGTGCTTGAGGATTCTTCCTCGCGCTGACCGTCGCCGGAATAATTGAATACGTCGTACTTATCGTTTGCAAGCAGTATTACGAAGTTGCCGTCAATATGTATGACCTCTGCGGCTCTGTGATAGAATTCGTCAAGTGCGTTTTCGTCGCAGAGTCCCGACGTTTTAAGCGCGGTAAGCAGTCCGTGCTCGTCTCCGTTTACGGTATCGTCCGTGTCAAAGGCAATGTCGATAAGGTTCGCGCCGAGACTGCCCGTAAGTACTTTTTTCATAACGGACAGAAGTTCCTCTGTTTCTTCCGCACCCGAAAGCGCAACGGACTGGGAAAATTTTGTGACTATCTCGCGTTTCTCGTTTACAAGACAGCCTTTTATCGCAGAAATGTTTGATTTATCCGGATTAAAGCGCCTTTTTATCTCGCGCAGTTCTCTTTCATTCATTATATAATGTTCCTCCTTGCAGCGGTTTGATTTTGTGCGTATAAAAGTATACCATGCAAGCGCGTCAAAAGCAATGTATTTTGTTTTGCATTTTAAAATAAAAAAACACGGTCGCTTGTTACAACCGTGAAAAATTAATTTTTATATTGCCGATCAGCCTACGTCATCGTAGAGGGTTGTTTCCTCCGCCGATGACTTTACATCGTCGGGAACCGTGATGGAGTCTATATCGTTGTAGCTGTTTACGGTCATTGATAAGAATACCTTTGATACGTCAATGCCCGCAAGCGATTCGTCGTCCGCCGACATATTCTCAAACAGCTTAGACATTATCTCGGACATATCCATTTCGTACTTTCTGACGGTAAGCGTGTCCTTGTCGATCCATACGCTGAGTGTGAGATCTCCGACGCCCTTGAAAAGCTCGGACGTGTTTACGTCGGTGCCATCGAGAGATGTTCCGAGATCTCCGAGAGTGTTGTTTATTGCGTTTTCAAGGCTTTCGCCTGTTATGGTACCGTCGTATCTTACGGTTTCGATGCCGCTTATTTCTTCCGTGCCGTTTTCTTTGAATGATTCGGCGTTTTCGAGGTACATTTCAATGTTTTCCATTGCGTTGTACTGTTCAAAAGAGTCGAGAGACGCATCATACTGCTTGCTCCAAAAGGTTTCTCCGCCGTAAACAATGCCGCTGTACAGAACCTGCTTGCCGTCCTCGTTTACAAGATAAGAGGTTGTTGTCATAGACCCTAACTCTTCGCCCATGTCCATGTCGAGAGTCATTTCGTATTCGACAGGATCTGTTGTCATTTTAACATTTCCCGTTGTGGTTATGTTGAAATCGGTCCCTTCGCTGGACATTGCCATGTCCATGCCTATCGAGTAGGACGCGCTCTTTATTGACGCGGTGTTTTTAATAGCTTTTTCAAATATTTCGCTTACGGAAAGCTCGGCGTTTTGCGGTGTTGTCTTGCCGTCGTCCGTTCCTGTTTCGGTATTTGTACCGCATGATGTGAGCGCAATGGCTGCTGCGAGTGCAATTGTGAGAGCCGAGGCTCTTTTGAGTATCTTAAACAAGTTTGTTACCTCCGGGTTTTCATCATTATTATATTATCGGAGCATATTGCATATGTTCAAAGCGCGGATCTCTCCTCCCGTGTGTTATTTGCACTATGTTCCGTAAAATTATTTTATCACCGTATTAAAAAAATGTCAATATTTTGACGCGCTTTTTGTAAAAAACGGAAAACAAACTGTATTTGTGTATTTTTTGGAAATGTTGCCGAATTTCTTACCGATTTGTACTATTTTGCTGTTTATATAACAGAATTGCGGACTGTCCAAACACTTATTTGTTTAAACTTAACAACAAAAAAGACGTAAATTATTCAAAATGCCAAAATTTTTCGGAGTTTGCAAAATGTATTTACACGGCGGTGCTTTTTTGATATAATTAGATAACCGAGAGACGGATATATTACTGTTATTTTGCTGTTTTCACAAAGGCGTCAGAAAGTGAAAAAACAAATTGCGGTTTAATTTTTTGCCGTTTGCAGGGAAAAATCAAAAAGGAGAGGAAAATCCAGATGACAAAAAAGCTTTTGGCCGTATTTTTGGCGGCTGCGTGCATTTTCGTAGTTTTCGGGCTTGTAAGTTTTGCGGCTGACGACGAACTGGCAGTTGATCTTGCCACTGCTGTCGGAAGTTACAGACAGATAGACGCCGAATTTTCCGGAGGCGCGCTCAATTTAACAAACATTAAAGGACCGAACGACAAAAATGAATCTCCCGCAATGTTCTTCAAAGATTTCAAAATCAATGCAGAAGATTACAGATACATTAAGCTCGAAATCAAGAACGATCTTGTAAATTGTCAGGAAGGAGTCGCAATGGCTCAGTCGATATATTTCAAGACCGATAAGAACCCTTCTTATTCAGAGGGTAAAAAAGTAAACGCAGCTCTTGCGGAAAAGAATGACAAATATACCGAATATACTTTCGATATGGGCTCTCACCCCGATTGGGAGGGCACCGTAACCGGAATGTTTTACTCTTTCACAAGAGTAAAGGGAACCGCATCTATCAGAAATATGCGTTTTGTAAAGGGCGAACCGGTAAAGAGAATCGTTCTTACCGATGAAGAAAAGATAACGGATATTCCCGAAACGACCAAGACGCCGGTCGAATCCAAATTCACAAAGACCAGAAAGTACGGCAACAGCTTTAACGACGTTACTTCCAAGGACTGGTTCTATGACGCTGTTTCAAACGCATATGAGTACGCGCTCGTAAACGGCAGCAGCGACGTTACATATAACCCCAAGGGTACAATGACGGTTGCGGAGGCTGTTACGCTCGCAGCAAGAATGCACAGCACGCAGAAAGGCGACGGCGAAGCTGAAAAGATCGCGGCTATGAGCAGCGGTGCAAAGTGGTACTCGAACTATGTTGATTACGCAAAGAAGGAAGGCTTCCTTAAAGACGGCAGCTTTGACAGCTACGACCGTCCCATAAAGAGAAACGAGATGGTAAGCCTCTTTGCTGCGGCTCTTCCCGAAGAGTGCTTTGAGGCAATCAACTACGTTACCTATATTCCCGACGTTGCAGACAGCGCGTCCTATTCAAAGGCGGTATTCCTGCTCTATAACGCAGGTATCTGCATGGGTAACGACATCTACGGAACCTTCAATCCCGATTCCAATATCGCGCGCAGCGAGGTTGCGGCTATCGTCGAGCGTATTGCAAATCCCGACCGCAGATTAGATAAGGATCTTGCCGTAAAGGTAAATCCCGACAGCGCGTACTATATAGTTGACGACAGCAGCTCAACGACGAGAAATACCGTTAAAACAACAATTCAGTCCGGCTGGGATTACGATATCCGCGGCGGTATGCCTAAGTCTGCCGACGAACCTCCGTACAACCTTTCGGATATGAGCGATAAGGAACCCGTAACCCTTACCCGTACCCTTACCGTTCAGGACGCAGGCGTTGTAACTACGGTTCTCGGAGTTAAGTTCAATTCCGGTATTGACGGCTGGTATATGGAAACTCTCGGTTCGACCGGAGCCGGGGTCTATAAGATACTCACAAAGAACGGCGAGTTTTACGTTGTTGAAAAGGGCGTCGAAAAGGCAACCGGAATAAAGCCGGCTTCCGGCAAGATGTCCTACATAAAAATCATTACCGATATTGCCGCTAAGACAAATCAGGTAATAATTGCAAATCAGACAGCGGGTACATATGGCTTTGCGTCGGGTGCTGCGGAAGATGTGGCAGTGTTCAAAACAGGCACTACCGATGAGGCGATAATGGATACCTCCATCTCGACTCTTAAGATGTACTGCAACTACCTTGTAAACGAGTATATCGTAGATTCCGTAATTCCTTATGACTGGAAGAACGAGCACAGCGGAAGCATGAAGGTTGAGGCAACCGGCGGCGAATTCGTATTCAGCGGCGAGACCGGCAAGGCTTCTCTCACAAAGAGCTTTAAGGCGTCAAGCGGCGAAATCGAAGCGCAGCTCATAATGCTCTATCCCGAAATGGCTGACGGCGCAACAATCGCACTCACAAGCGGCGGAACTCCCGTTGTTTCCTTTACGACAAAGGACGGCAAGATGTACGCAAACGGCAAGGAGCTGCGTGAATACAGCGAATATATGTGGTACATGGTACGCATAAACGCAAACACCGATAAGCAGACCGCAGAGATCAAGGTAAGCGGAAAGTCTGTTGCAAAGGATATTCCTTTCGCAGTCAAGGCAGATACTCTCGACGGAATTTATATTTCCTCCGAAGATAACGGCGGAAAGAAACTCCGTATAGACGATATAGTAGTAGAAAAGATCCCCGAATATACAAACTATCCCTCCGAACCCAAAGTTCCGGCAGGCGCAGACGATTACTATATAGGTATGAATGTCTGCAACCTCTGGAGAAACGGTTATCACTGGGGCTGGGACAACATCTCTCCCTATGATGAAAACAAACCCGTTCTCGGCTGGTACGACGAAGGACTCCCGGAAGTTGCCGACTGGGAAATCAAGTTCATGGCAGAGCACGGAATCGACTTCCAGCTTATCTGCTGGTATCACTCCCCGGAGTCGCCGATGAAGACCTTTTACGGCTCGACCCCTGACGCGCTTTTCAAAGGTTTCATGAACGCGAAGTACAGCGATAAGTACGGCAAGTTCGCACTTCTCTGGGAGGCAGCAAACGGTCAGAAACCGAGAAATCTTGAAGAATTTAAGACAAGATTTGTTGATTTCTGGGTTGAATACTTCTTCTCAGATCCGAGATATATGGTAGTCGATAATAAGCTCATAATGAGTATATTCGGCTCCGGAGACCTTGCGACCTACATGGGCGGCGACGATAAGGTAAAGGAAGCGTTCGATTACCTCAGAACCAGAGTAAAGGAAATGGGCTATGACGATATAATCATCATGGCTTGCGAAGGTTCCTCCAATCCCGGCACTCTTACAAAACTCCATAATATGGGTATAGACGCAGTTCACGCATATAACTGGGGTACAAACGGATATTCCGCAGAAATAAACCAGCAGAATATTTCCGATCAGCAGAAGAACGGTCTCGGTATCATTCATAATGTGCCTACCGTTTCGACAGGCTTTAATAATATCGCATGGGCATATACAAGACAACGTCAGCTTACAACAGATAATATGGAGCAGGTTCTCACATGGATACGTGACAAGGCTCTCGGAAAGTTTGAAGTAACAGGCAAGGACGACGCATGGAAGCAGAAGCTTGTAATGCTCTCGACCTGGAACGAATACGGCGAAGGCACGTACATGATGCCCGCAGGACTTAACGGATTCGGATATCTAGATACCGTAAGAAAGGTATTCACAAAGGGCACCGCACATACAGATGAGCGTCCCGATAACCTCCAGCAGGCAAGACTTGAGCATCTCTATCCTCTTAACCGCGAGATTATCAGACCCGAAGGCTATTACGAATCCCCCGAACTTACCAAGGTAGTGTTTGAAGAAAAGTTCGCCTCTAACGGTCAGGCTCTCTGGGGAAACGCCAACTGCGAAGTTCACGCAGAAGGCGATATACTCGTCGGAACCGCAACCAACACCGACCCGCTTCTCGGCAGCAAAATGCCTAACGGCGCATTTTCCGCAAGCGATGTAAAACAGGTTAAGGTTTGGGTTGACGGCCCTGTCGGCGATAGCGTTGAAATATACTTCCAGACCGAAGCCGAGCAGACATGGACCGCAAAGAAGGGTACTTCCGCACGTATTACAAAGGAGGGCATGAACCCTGTTATTATAAAGCTTGACACAGTTGCAACATGGACCGGAACAATTACCGCGTTCCGTGTTGACCCGATCACTTCCAAGAACAGTTTCAGAATCGAGAAGATTCAGTTCCTTGGCGAAGATATAAACGAAAAGCTTTGCATAAACGGCAGAGAACCTTCGTTTACAATGTCTACCGTAAATGTTGAAAACGATATGCTTATCCCGTTCTTCCCGGATACCGGCATAGGTTACAGCCTCGGCACGGCATATACATGGGATAAGGTAAACAAGAAGCTTACCCTCGTAAAGAATAATAAGACCGTTGTATTCACAATGGGTTCTGACAGAGTAACCGTAAACGGCGAACCTCAGAAACTCGGATTTGAAGTATATCTTGAGGACGGAATCCCCATGATACCGATTCACTTCCTTGTAAAGACCTTTGGATTTACTACAAAGACATATCAGAAAGACGGCATGAATTACTTCGACGTTATTACGCTTGACGAAAAGACCTATAACGAGCTTAATAACCGCGTTGAAAATCAGTGGGAATTCAACATTCCCGGCGACAGCGAAGGCTGGACGATTGCCTCCGCAACCGCGACCGTAACCGAAGGTAACTTCTACGGCAACGATACCGATCTCCAGACAGGCTGGAACGGCAGATATGACCCTGCGCTTTCGTCACCGGATCTCAGCTTTGCGGCAAATAACTATAAGACGCTTAAGATCCGCATGAAGCATGAGATACAGGTTGACAAGACCGAAGAAAACAAGGGTGAATTCCAACTCGTTGTATACTTTAAGTCTTCTGCCGGCGGACTTTCGGAATCCAGAACCTTCCGCGCAGATCTTGAAAAGTCCTCAAACGGCGAGTATATCGAATATACCTTTAATCTTGCCGATCATAAGGACTGGACGGGAACTATCTCGCAGATCCGTGTTGACCCATTCAATAATGTGCCCGGTGAATTCTGGATTGACTATATCCGTTTCGAAAAATAAGCAAAATCAAATAATACGGCGCCGTTTTTCATAACTTTGCCGTAGAATAAGAGTACCGGAGCTTTCCTTTGTCGGAGGGCTTCGGTATTTTTTGCCGGTACGTTTTGCCGTGCCTGAGAGATTTGAGCCGCGGACTTTTAATATATTTATTTTTGACGCGAAATATTGACATAATGCGCATATCTTGTTATAATTAGTCATGTAGAGTCGAAAATGTAAATAAGACTCTAAAATAATAAAAAAGGGGTTAATAATCATGAAAAACTGTCCAAAATGCGGAGAACAGCTTCAGGACAACGCCGTATTCTGCACACGCTGCGGTGAAAAGCAGCAGGATTCTGCCGGTGCGCAGACAAATCAGAGCTATCAGCAGAATTATGCACCCGGAGGATATAACAAACCGTACGATCCGTATGACCATACCGCCGAATTTGACGCTAAGGATATTTCCGACAATAAGGTAATATCAATGCTTGCATATCTGCTCGGCACTTTCGGACTTATAATCGCACTTCTTGCGGCAAAGGATTCTCCTTATGCGTCGTTCCATGTCAGACAGGCGCTTAAATTTACCGTTGTAAACGCACTTATGGCAATAATAACGCTCTTTTTGTGCTGGACGGTTATCGTTCCGATAGTTGCGGGCATAGCGTTCGCGGTTCTTGCGGTAATTAAGATAATCACCTTCTTTCAGATCTGTATGGGTAAAGCCGTAGAGCCTTACATCATCAGAAATCTCGGTTTTTTAAGATAATTGAATTTAAAGGAGAATAAACAATGTTTTGTTCAAATTGCGGCGCAAAGCTTGCCGACGGCTCGTCTTTCTGTCCCAACTGCGGAACTCCCGTAAAGCAAAACACACCTAATTCAAACGTATATTCCCAAAATTCGGCAAATAACAACGCGCCTGTGTATTCCTATAATCATCACGCAGGTTATTCGTATAACAGCGCTCCTCAGCACGCGAATGTGCCTGATCCGCAGCATAACCCGGTGCTTGGCATACTCAAAAAGATCGGTTCTTCACCGCTGTTTATAGTGTGCGCGTCGCTGTTCACACTTTCACTGCTGCTTTCTTTCGGATATGCTGTCGGAGGACAGAATCAGATTATAAACAGCATATACAGAATTGCAGAACAGTTCGGAGTGTCTTACTATTTGTGGGACTATTGGGAGCCGATAAGATTTGCAATCAACGGATATGCCTTAATTGCGCTTATACCGAGTATACTTGTCGCAATCGGACTTTGGCTGACATTTGCGTCGGCGCATAATAAGTATCAACCGTCCGTAAAGACTGCGGGTCTTACTATTATTAAGGTAATCAACTGCATTAATCTTGTGTGGTCATGTATCGTGCTTGCGGCAGTCGAGATAGTCGGAATTATTGCACTTATCGCAGTATCTGCGGCGAGCGATAACAGCTATGACAGCTACTATGGTTATTACAGCCATTCAAATGCATACGCGTTAGGCTTTGTTGTCGGACTTATGTTAACTTTTGCGGTCGCATTTGCTTTTGAAATCATCTTTTTGGCAAAGATAAACAAGTCGATAAACAGCATGAAAAATGCGGCGGTCAACGGATATGTAAAATCGCTTGCTTCCTCATATGTTGCGGTAATTCTTATAATATCGGCAGTATTTTCACTTATCGGCGCTGTTGTTGCGCTGTACGATCCTTTTGTTGCACTTCAGGCGGTTGTTGCGTGTGCCATGAACATTTGCTTTGCCGTGCTGATTTTCAGCTATAACGGACAGATGAGACAGTTTTATAACAAACAGCAAAATACATATGTATACGCCTCCCAAACGTATAATCAGTATGCGCAGAATCCGGCACAGCCTGCGTATAATAACCCTGTTCAGACTGCACCTGCCACACATTCCACGGCACCTCAGAATGTCCCTGAGCAGCAGGACCGGAATGACAGCGGTAACGAAACTTCCGCAGAATAAGCGTAAATTCAATATTTAAAGTTGTATCCGGCACGAAAAAAACGTGTCGGGTATTTTTTTGCCTGTTCGTTGCAACGATATTTTGGTTTTGTAACAGGCTGATATATAAACGCAAAAAAAGCCCGGCTTTCGCCGGGCAATACTTTAATTATTGGATTTTGTATACGTATTATCGGATCATGTTCCGTATACGTCTGTATCAGTCGTAAAGCTTTGACGCGTCGATGATTGATTCGTTATCGTACTTGACTGCGTTTTCGAGAATTTTGTCGATAAACTCCTTGTTAGCCTGATACAGCTCGCCGTTTTCTTCCTTAACTCTCTGAGCTGCCTGAGCAAGAGTGTCGGTGTAAACATTACTGTATGCGTATACGTCGCCGATCTTTACAAATGCTCTTACCGAAAGCTTTTCAAGATAGTTCTTTTCGGGAATGTTTATGAGAGCTGCCGTAAAGATTGTCTTGTCATCGGCTTTTCCGAAGATAATGTCGGTGTTTGTTGCAGGATTGTAGGAAATACCTTCAACCGCATTTATAACGCCGGCTTTCATGTTGGCATGGTTAAGTTCCTTTGTGCCGAGTGTGGAGGTGCGTGCGACGATAAATCCGTACTGTGCAGCCTCTGCTCTTTCGGAATTTTCAATGCTTGCCTTGAAACGAAGTCCTGTCGGATCTTTTACTCTGATTGAAGTTTCCGTTTCAAGAACTGCGGTTGTATTCTTGGTAAAAGCAATTTCGTCAACCGAAGCAGAGCACTCGGTCATTGAAGCTTTTACAACAAAGCCTGTAATTGTTCCTGTAAGTCCGGTAATGTCAAAGGAATAGTTTTGCATTGAAGAATCCGGAATTTTTGCCGTGAATTTTTTACTGCCGTCGGTGGTTTTGAGAGTTACGGTGTAGCTCTGATCCTTTTCGGTGCTTGAGATCTTTGCCGTGAATGAGAAAGTGTTGTAGTCTGCGGCATTTATAAGAAGATTGTCGGCGGAGAAGGAAAGACCTGTGAGGTAAGAAATACCGTTGAGAAGTCCGTCCTTGACAGTTACGTTAAACGCATTCATGCTGACGCCTTCCGCATATCCGTCAGTATTAAAACTCCAGGAATAAGCGAATTCCCAAACTGCATAAACCGTTGTATCTGTGGTTATTTCAAGTTCCGATACTGTCTCTCCGTTTTCTTTGAGTGCCCAGCCTGCAAATTTATAACCTGCTCTTGCGGGAGCCTGAGAGGAGAGTGTATATGCGCCCTTTGCATACTCGTCGGCTTCGGGAAGATTGGTAACTGCGTCGTCGGTTCCGGCAGCATAAGTGAGTTTGAAGTGCTGAGCCTGACCGGTAACCGTGATTGTTTTTGAACCTGACGCTGTGCCGTATACGGATTTTGCCGTGATTGTAACAGTGCCGTTGTTTACGGGAGTAACTTTGCCCGACGCGTCAACCGTTGCAATCTTTTCGTTGCCCGAAGTCCAGGTAATATTGCTGTCGGCAGTTTCGGGAGAAACCGAAACGGTATAGTCTGCCGCATTGCTTATTGAATCAGGGCCGGAAATTGTAATGCTGTCTGCAAGAGTTACGGTGTTTGCAGCGATTTTTTCGGGAATGCCGGGAAGAAGCTGTTCGGCAACTTTTTCTGCAATTGCGTCCATGCCGAGATCTCCCGGATGAGAACGGAATTCGACTGCACCGGAGTTCAGCTTTTTCCATAAATCATACTGCGGATACTGCTTAAATGCAAGGTATGGATTGTCTGCGCCGCTGCCTTTTGAGCCTACCCATGACAGATCCGCAAAATAGAAACCTTGTGCTTTGTGTGCCTCAGCACATTTCTTTATGGCGTTGGTTCTGGTGCCGGTACCGAAAGGAGAAATGCAGACAACAAGACAGTCGCCTGACTTGGTTTCGGCAACCATATCGTAAACCGTGTTGTAAAAGAGCTCAAGAGTTGCGGAATCGTTTGTCTGGCAGTTTTCCGAAAGCTGAATTGTAATTATGTTGGGATTATATTTTTCAATATCGGATTTGATTCCGTTAAAGTCAGCATTGTTTTTGAATGTGTCGGCTGTGGGAGTGCCTGCGGTAGCTCTTTCGAGACCTGCGGCGTTTCTCTTGTTTGCGCTGATAAACTCAGCGGTTACGTTTTCTGAAGTAAGTCCTTCCTTGACTCTTGCCTGAATTCTGTGGAAGTAGTCTTTCGACGGTTCGGACGCTGCCATACCGCTTGAAATGCTCGAATCGTTTTTCCAGCCTACGAATACGCCGTCAACCCAACCTTCTCCGCCTGTAAGGGTCGCGGAATAGGGAAAACAGCCGTGAGAAAGATAGGAATTTCCTATTGCGAGATAACGCAGCGGATAGATGCTCATTGTTGTCGATGTGTTCTCAAACAGTTCCGAAACGTTAAGGCTGATTTCGGAATAGTTCTCGGTGTTTTCCGCAGCAAGAGCCGCCGCACCGGTGTGTACTGCTGCCGCAACGCTCAAAACCGAAAGTGAGGATGCGAGAGCTGCTTTTAAAATTTTGTTCAAGATTCTCTCCTCCTGAATTTTTAGTGTTTTTTATTAAGACCGGACGCCGTGCTGCGGCTGCCGGATATAATAACATAAATTAATAAAGAAATTTTGTATTGAGTTGTTTTTTTGTTACATACATAATTATAAAGCATTTTTCCTGTTTTGTACATAGAAAAAACTATCGTTTACGGAAAAATTATGAGAAATGTCCGTATTCTGCAACTTCAATAATTTTAGCATATATGTTATGTTTTGTAAATGTTTTTTGGAAAAATATTGTTAAGTCTTACCTGTGCTTTTGTGTCATTTGTATATTTTTCGGCGGCTTGATAAAATATCGGCGCGTAAAAATGTTTTTTTCAAAAGAGAAATATTCCGGAACAATGTATCCGAATCATAAGCCGCGACATTGCTTCTCACTTGCTCTGCTTCTGTACGCACCGTAGGCATTATACGTTCTTTGTATATGCTCTCAAATCCTATGTTTTTCAGTACTGTCAGTTTTTTTACATACAGTTTGGCAAATCCGTCATTCAGCCAATCCAAAGCCGGATATATGTAAGATGCCGTAAAACCGCCCGTTATTCTTTCCTTTACTGTTTTTTCGATTTTTCTGGGATTGCCGAATACATCTATCAGATCGTCCAACGTCAGGCATTCAAGATCACTGTCAAAGTATGCGCTTACAACGAGGCAAATATTTGACATTCCCAAATAATCATTGCCGAAGTCTTTAGGCAAAAGAGCGTTTATATATTCGATTTCTTCAATTTGTTTTTTCTGTATCCCCATTGTGTCGTTCAGCAATCTTTTTTCGAGGAAGCAAAGCGTATCAAGAGCAAGACTTGATTTTACCTGAATATGTGACATATGAACACCTCATATGATTTAATACTTTGATTATATCACGGAATTTTTTGCATTTCAATCTTTTTGCAGCCGCAACGTGAAATGAAACAGAACTCTCCTCGCCGGCACGGCAACTTTCGGACTTCTTCGGCACAACCGACCGCCGCGCGTTAAAAGTCGGCTATGACAGCGGGCTTTGGGGTAATTATTTATTTCCGCTGTGTCCGAAACCGATTTAATGAGAAAAAACAAAAAACAGTATCCGATAGGATACTGTTGAATTTGGCTGCGGAACTAGGATTCGAACCCAGACAAACAGAGTCAGAGTCTGTCGTGCTACCTTTACACAATTCCGCAATATTAAATTTTGTGTTCCTGTCTCGGAACGTTTAATATTATATCACTTTGAATGACTTTTGTCAATACCTTTGACAATATTTTTGCCGATTTTGGAAAGTTTTTTTCGTGACGGCATATAGTTTTTCCGAAAACACGGAATATATGCAAAAAACAAGTCCGGAACGGCGCAAAAACGTCGAACCGAACCTGTAAAAAATGTATTTTTAAGCAATGTGCTGTTTTAACCGAGCCTTAACATTTCGTCAATGCAATGACGCGCCTTTGTTATAACGTCCGGTTCGAGGTTTATTTCCTCTCCGCCGTCTCCGTTTAAGCAGTTGTATACGTCCATAAGTGTTGTAAGCTTCATGTTGTGGCAGACAAGGTCTTTGCACAGCGTGTAGAAACGCTTTTCGGGGTACATATACTGTAAATGCTCGGCAATGCTGTTTTCCGTGCCGATTATAAACTCTTTTGCGTCGCTCTGCGCGGCGTAGTCCATAATAGCCTTGGTGCTGCCTACAAAATCAGCATGCTTTACTACATTCGGCACACATTCGGGGTGAACCAGAAGCAGAGCGTTCGGGTGACGCTGTTTTGCTGCAAGCGTTTCGCGTTCGGTAACTCTTGCATGAGTCGGACAGCCGCCGGAAAGCAGCTTGATATTCTTGTCGGGAACCTGAGAGGCGACATATGTTCCTAGATTGATGTCCGGAATAAAGAGAATGTCCTTGTTCGGGATATTCTTTACGATTTTGACGGCGGACGAGCTTGTAACACATACGTCGCAGATGGTTTTAAGCTCTGCTGTCGTATTGATGTAAGCTACGACCGTATATCCGGGATACATTGTCTTTGTCTGTTCGATAAGATCCTTGTCCATCTGTTCCGCCATCGGACAGCCTGCCTCCGGGTGTGAAAGAATGACCTTTTTTTCCGGAGAGAGAATTTTTACGGTCTCAGCCATGAAACGGACGCCGCACATAAGCACGGTCTTGTTGTTTGTCTGCGACGCCTTGACACTCAGACCGTAGGAATCTCCGGTAAAGTCGGCAATTTCGCATATCTCCTGCGCCTGATAGCTGTGGGCAAGTATGCATACGTCATTTTGTTTTTTGAGCTGCAGTATTTTCTGCTGCAATTCTGTGACAGTCATTAAAAGTTACCTCTCAAATACGGGGTTTTGTTCAGTGCTTCTTTTCGATCTTTTCCATGCCGCCCATGTACGGACGAAGAACTTCGGGAATTCTTACCGAGCCGTCGGCTTGCAGATTGTTTTCAACAAACGCTATAAGCATACGGGGCGGAGCAACGACGGTGTTGTTGAGCGTGTGGGCAAGATATTTGCCGTTCTTGCCGTTTACTCTTATCTTTAAGCGTCTTGCCTGTGCGTCGCCGAGATTGGAGCATGAACCTACTTCAAAATACTTCTTCTGTCTCGGACTCCATGCCTCAACGTCAACCGACTTTACCTTAAGGTCTGCAAGGTCTCCCGAGCAGCATTCAAGCGTTCTTACCGGAATGTCGAGCGAACGGAAAAGATCTACCGTGTTCTGCCAGAGTTTGTCGAACCACATCTTGCTGTCCTCGGGCTTGCAGACAACTATCATTTCCTGCTTTTCAAACTGGTGTATTCTGTATACACCTCTCTCCTCGATGCCGTGCGCGCCTTTTTCCTTGCGGAAACAGGGAGAATAGCTTGTGAGAGTGTAGGGGAGCTTTTCTTCGGGAAGAATTGTGTCTATAAACTTGCCTATCATTGAATGTTCGCTTGTACCGATGAGATAGAGATCCTCTCCCTCAATCTTGTACATCATTGCGTCCATTTCGGCAAAGCTCATAACGCCCGTAACAACGTCGCTTCTGATCATGAACGGAGGCACGCAGTATGTGAATCCGCGGTTAATCATGAAATCTCTCGCATAAGCAAGAACAGCGGAATGAAGTCTTGCGATGTCGCCCATGAGGTAGTAGAAACCGTTTCCGGCAACCTTTCTTGCGCTGTCGAGGTCAATGCCGTCAAAGGACTCGAAAATGTCGGTGTGATAGGGAATTTCATAATCCGGAACGACAGGCTCGCCGTACTTCTGAACTTCTACGTTTTCGCTGTCGTCTTTGCCTATCGGAACCGACGGATCAATGATGTTCGGAATTGTCATCATTATTGTCTTGATGCGTTCGGCAAGCTTGTCCTCTTCTGCTTCGATCTCGGCAAGTCTGCTTGTGTCGCGCGTAACAGCCTGCTTTGCTTTTTCAGCTTCTTCTTTTAAGCCTTTTGCCATAAGCGCGCCGATTTCCTTTGAATACTTGTTTTTTTCGGCTCTTATAGCCTCAGCCTCGCCTTTAAGCTTTCTGTCTGCTGCGTCGAGTTCGATTACTTCGTCAACCAGCGGCAGTTTTTTGTCCTGAAACTTGTTTTTGATGTTCTGTTTTACGATGTCTGGATTTTCTCTTAAAAACTTAATGTCAAGCATTTGTTTTTCCTCCGATAATGTATGATAATTATGGTATGACAAAAAAATAACACCTTTGGGAGCATGAACTCGCTCTCAAGGGTGAAAAATCACGGTGCCACCTTGTGTTTAACTCTTAAATCCTTAACGCGGAAAATCACGCCGCACTTATTTCGCGCGGTATCTCGGGAAACGGAATTCACCGACGCTTTTTCGGGAGCTTTCACCGTGCGCCCCTGTCTCTTTGAAAATCCGGCGGTTACTTTTTTCCTTCAACGATAACTATTTACCATGATATTATATAACCTATTTTGATATTTGTCAATAACCTGCAAAAAAAATTCACATCAAAACTATATAATATTTTTCAAATATACGATAAAATATTCTGTGTAAAGGGGGAAAGCTCATGAAAAGTGATCTGGAAAAAGCCAAAGAACTACTTGAAAACGAGGATCTTACCTGTGCGGTGATATTCGGAGAGCATGAGTACAAAAGCCGTGAAAACGGCGTAAAACCCTTGCTTTTTGCAATAAATCAGGGAAAAGATTTTGCGTGTGCGTCGGCAGCCGACAGGGTATGCGGACGGGCTGCGGCTTTTCTTTATGCAAAGCTCGGAGTAAAGAGGTTATATTCCGGAACGCTCAGCAAGCCGGCAGCCGCCGTGCTTGAAAAATACGGGATAGAATACAGTTATACGGAACTTGTCGATTACATCAAAAACAGAGACGGCAGCGGAATGTGTCCAATGGAAAACGCGGTGCTTGAGATAAACGACGCCGACAAAGCGCTTGTTGCGATAAAGGACACGGTTTCAAAACTTATGGCAAATAAAGGAAATTAATTATATTATTACGACAAAGCGTTTTCTCGAAGCTTACGGCAAGCATACCTGTTGACTGCTAGAAAATATAAAAAATAACCCCTGCTTTCGCAAGGGTCAAAGTTTGTACAAACACCATTATCGAGCAGTGCGGAGCATCTGCGAGCGAAGACAGAGAATTTCGGAGGTGCAAGAAAATTTTACCGACGATAGTTTGATGTGTGGAGAGGAAGCCGCGCTTTCGCTGCGGCGTTTGAGCGGCGAAAATCTTTTGTTTACGCTCTTTAGAGTGCGACTTTTTCGATTCCGAAAAAGTTGCACATGGCAGTGAATTATCTTTTTTCGCCCAATAAGCAACATCATCCAGCCAAAGAATGTGCTCACACGCACTCTTTGATCAGTAAAGAATTTATCCTGTCGCACTCGGCAATAATGTCTGAGGCGTTTGCGTCGGGTGTAATCTTTTTGAACTTCGGCTTGTCGGAAACATACTCCGTAAATGCATCGCAGAAATCCTCAAATCCGTCGTATATCGCAATTATTTCGACGGAAACCTCGTCCGCACCCGTGATGATGCCGCTGAGATCAGATATGTCCAGAGCGTCCTCGTCGGCAAGCTCGCAAAGCTCGTCGCAGCGATCCATGGCGCTTTTTTCGTCGTCGCTCTGCTCGTCGGACGCATACATTTCAATGCACTCGCGTACTTCGTCGGCGTACCAGTGCGCAAGATCTGCGATTTTCGCGCCGTATGCGATTGTGGTAAGCACCGATACGTCGCTTGATGATTCTATTATTGCAAAATACATATTAATAACAGCCTTTCGGTAAATTTGCGCCGAAAATTATCAGTCTATCTTAAATTTCAAACTTATGTCGGCGGCTCTTACGGTGTGGGTGAGCGCACCTATCGAGATAATGTCAACGCCGGTCTTTGCAACCTCGTAAAGATCCTTGTCGCCCATGTTTCCGGACGCCTCTACAAGCGCTCTGCCGTCTATTATCTTTACGCATTCGCTCATAAGCTCGTTTGACATATTGTCAAGCATGATAATGTCTGCACCTGCTTCAAGAGCCTCTGCAAGCTGCTCTTTTGTTTCGACCTCCACTTCGATCTTCAGCGTGTGGGGCGCCGCTTTGCGTGCGTTTGCAACGGCGTTTTTAATTCCGCCGGATACCGCAATGTGGTTGTCCTTTATGAGTATGCCGTCGGCAAGATTGAAACGGTGATTTGTGCCGCCTCCGGCTCTTACCGCATATTTTTCGAGTACGCGGAGTCCCGGCGTAGTTTTTCTCGTGTCGGTGATCTTTGCTTTTGTGCCTTCGACGCATTTAACTGCCTCGTGAGTGCGCGTGGCAATGCCTGTAAGACGCTGCATGAGATTGAGCGAGGTGCGTTCAGCCGTAAGAACGTTGCGCGCGTTTCCGTTTACCGTCGCGATAACGTCGCCTTTGCATACTTTGTCGCCGTCCTTGAAGTTTGCGTTAAATGAAATGCTTGCGTCAACGGTGCGGAAAACAAGCTCTGCTACGTCAATTCCGCAGATTATCATGTCTTCCTTTGCAATAAATCTGCCTGACGCGGTCTTGTCCGCAGGTATGGTCGTTTCGGTGGTTATATCGCCTGTTCCGACGTCCTCGTTGAGCGCCATTGAAATAATTTGCGTAACAAGCGGATTTTTAAGTAAACTCATATTGTTCCGTCCTCTCCGATTATGTAGTGTGAACCTATGCTTTCTTTTCTGTCAAGCGCGCACTTTGTGATTATTGCGCTGACGAATGACGCGTCGGCTGCCGCATACTGTGCATTTGAGCAGAGGTCTGCGTTTTCGTATAAAGCGCATATCTCGTTAAGCCTTGCAAGAGCTTTTTTCATTCCCGAAACTTTTCTCAAAGGTCCAACATAGTCGGACATGAGATTTTTCATCTCGGCAATGTATTTCTTCGATGTTTCGGCGTCGGGCGCGTCTTTTCCGAAGTCCTGCCCTAAAGAAACCGAACTGTGTGCCGGCACTGTTCTGAAATCCGCGGCAATGGAGTCTGCGGCACGCTTTCCGAAAACAAGACATTCGAGCGTCGAGTTGCTAGCAAGGCGGTTTGCGCCCTGAACTCCGGTGCAGGCGACTTCCCCGCAGGCATAAAGACCGGGAACGCACGTTCTCGCGCTGAGGTCGGTTTCGACGCCTCCCATGTGGTAGTGCTGCGTCGGGTGAACCGGTATTCTGTCGTGCGGAACGTTTATGTCAAGCTCTTTGCAGCGCGCGTATATTGTCGGAAAACGTTTAGAGAAAAATTCTTCGTTCATGCAGGAAACGTCAAGATATGCAATATCGGTGTTTGTTCTTGCAAGCTCCTTTAATATTTCGCGCGTTACTATGTCGCGCGGTGCAAGATCACGAAGCGAGTGCTTGTCGTGCATGAAAGGATCGCCGTCAAGATTCTGTAAAATTCCGCCCTCTCCGCGTACAGCCTCCGAAACAAGGAACATTCTTCCGTCTATCTCGCCTTTTGCAAGGGCTGTGGGGTGGAACTGAACGAATTCCATGTCACGTGTTTTGGCGCCCGCTCTTACACAGGCTGCAATGCCGTCGCCGACCGAGCCGCGCGGATTGGTGGTATATCTGTAAAGCTGACCTATCGAGCCTGTTGACATTACGACATTTCCGGAACGCAGCACGTGATTGCCTTCCTTATCGTTTATTACAACGCCGCACACGCCGTTTTCGTCCGTAAGTACGTCGATTACCGAGGACTCAAAGATTATTTTTATGTTTGAACGCGTTTCGGCAACTTCTCCGAGACGTTTTGTCATGAGCTTGCCCGTAGCGTCTCCGCCGCAGTGAAGAATTCTCGAACAGCTGTGACCGCCTTCGCGCGTCACTATTATGTCGCCGTTTTTGTCTCTGTCAAAGGGAACGCCGAGAGCTATCATCTGCTTGATTGCCTCAGGACCTTCTTTCACGAGTACTTCGACGGCTTTTTCGTCGCAATGGCCCGCGCCTGCAATGAGAGTGTCTTTTATGTGGCTTTCAAAGCTGTCGGAATCTCTCGTGACGGCCGCAATTCCGCCCTGAGCAAGCCAAGATGAGCCTGTGTCGAATCCGCCTTTGGTAATGAGTGCGACCGAGAGCTTTTCCGGAAGGCTCAGCGCACAGTAAAGCCCCGCAAGTCCGGCGCCTGCGATAATTACGTCAAAATACGCGTCTTGGTGCGTATTTATGCTGCCGCTTTTGAAAAGGTATCTTCTCATGATGTTAAACCACGCTTTCATTGACGGTTATTTTTTGCGGATAAATGACAATTTCCGCCTTTTCAGACCGTATACTTATTTTATTATAACACCATACGGCATACATTACAAGTATTTTGCTGTATTTTTTTGGAAAAATGCGGCGAAAACAGCAGCGGAAATAAAAATCAATTAAGCTGAAATGCTGAGAACACAGAAAATATTTAAAATTCCCTTGACAATTTTGCGCGGCTGTGGTATGATAGACTAAACTTTATCTGAAGGAGTATGTACGTAAACATGGACGACGGCGGCAGTAGCGACGATAACCGAAACACTGCAAACATCATAAATGTTGTTGAATATAAGGCATATCTGTGTGATTTTTTGCACAGGTGTGTCTTTTTGTGCTTTAAAAGGATATTGAGCTGACAGGCACGTTAAATTCACAGCATTGCGGCGCATAAACAAGACAAAAAACATCATATTATTAATAAGTTGATTTCAGGAGGAAATAATCTTGGCAGACCGATTGTTATGGCCTTTGATTTTTCAGTTTATACTTATAGGCTTCAATGCGATTTTTGCCTGTGCGGAGATCGCGGTAATATCAATGAATCAGACAAAGCTCTCAAACCTTGCCGAACAGGGTAATAAGAGGGCAAAAAAGCTTTCAAAGCTTACGGCAGAGCCGGCAAAATTCCTGGCTACCATACAGATAGCTATAACCCTTTCGGGATTTTTGGGTTCTGCATTTGCGGCAAATAACTTTTCCGAATACATAGTAAAGGGACTTATAATCCTCGGCGCACCCGAAACCATGAAAGGAACGCTGAATTCCGTTGCGGTTATAATAACAACGCTTGTTCTTTCGTATATCACGCTTATATTCGGCGAGCTTGTACCGAAACGCGTTGCAATGAAGAAAACGGATTCTATCGCACTCGGAATTTCGTCGCTTGTCTACTTTATTTCAAAAATATTCGCACCTGTCGTGTTTATACTCACAAAGTCTACAAACGCCGTACTCAGACTCTGCGGAATAGACCCCAATTCAGATGAGGACGAGGTCAGCGAGGAAGAGATCCGAATGATGGTTGATACAGGTTCGGAAAAGGGCGTAATCGACGTTGACGAAAAGGATATTATTCAGAACGTATTTGAGTTTGACGATCTCACCGTCGGAGAGTTCTGCACCCACAGAACAGATCTCGATATACTCTACCTTGAAGAATCGCTTGAAGAATGGGAAAAGACCATTCATGATACGCGCCACTCCATTTATCCGGTTTGCGACGAAACCGTGGATAAGGTAGTCGGAATACTCAACACAAAGGACTATTTCAGACTTGCGGATAAAACGGATAAAGACGCCGTTATGAAAAATGCCGTAAAGCCTGCATACTTTATACCCGAAAGCATACACGCAGACGTGCTGCTGCGTCAGATGAAGGAAACAAGAAATCACTTTGCGGTAGTTCTCGACGAGTACGGCGGAACGGCGGGCGTCGTCACAATGAACGACCTTCTCGAACAGCTTGTCGGCGACCTTGAGACCGAAACGACGCCCGAAGAAGAACAGCTTGAGATCGAAAAGATAGGCGAGAATACCTGGCGTATACAGGGCTGTGCACCTCTTGACGAGGTTTCCGAAGAACTCGGCGTCGAACTTCCCGTAGAGGAAAACGATACTTTCGGCGGATTTGTATTCAGCTCATACGGCTCGGTTCCCGACGACGGAACAACGTTTGATATTGACATCGACAGACTTCATATAAGCGTTACCGAGATAAAGGAACACAGAATAGAAAACTGCATTGTCGTCGTAAGCGAACCTCAGGACGAGGAAGAAGATGACGATAAGAAGTCCGACAAAGAAAAAGAAAAGGATAAAGATAAGGACTTAAAGGATAAGAACGGCGACTGAATCGCAGATGCCCGTTAAAACCGCGCAAATTAAGCAATAAAGTTCTGCCGTATGGATTTAAATGTATCCTGCGGCAGTTTTTTTCACCGATGTATAAAATTTTAAGAATTATTAATACAGCACTCTATTGCAAAAAAGGCGCATATGTGATATTATAAAGCATAAATCAATAATTGCAAATATTCAAAGGTGATATATATAATGAAAAAAGATGTTGTACGCTACGGAAACGGGATTCTGAAATCTCCCGGTATGCGGCGCGAACGCAAATACATACAGCACAGCAATATAAGCTGCTATACACACTCCGTCAACGTCGCGGCGCTTAGCATTGCCATATCGCGCTTTTTCGGATTTAAAGTAGACGAACGCAGCATGGTGCGCGGCGCGCTTTTGCATGACTATTTTCTGTATGACTGGCACTTGAAACGTCCTCCGCAGGGACTTCACGGTTTCGTGCACGCCAAGATAGCGCTCAGAAATGCCGAAAGGGATTTTTCCTTAAACGACATAGAACGCAATATTATTTCAAAGCATATGTTTCCGCTCAATATAAAGCCTCCGAAATATAAGGAAAGCTTTATCGTCTGCCTTGCGGATAAGCTGTGCGCGCTGAAAGAAACGCTGTCAAAATACCGTGCCAAAGTAAATGCATAGATAAAATATGAACTACACCGCCGTAAAGGCGGTTTTTTCTTTATAAAAGGAGTCAACATATAGGAAAAATTGTATTTGCTGATATGCGTAAGTTTTCGCAAATAATTACTCTTAACGTGCGCAAAAGTATCTGCGAAAATAAAAAAATCACGGTGCAAAACCGTGAAAAAGAAATTTTTGCAAAGAAAAAAGCACTTGCTTTTGCAAATGCTTCTTCAGTGGTGACCCGTACGGGAATCGAACCCATGTTACAGCCGTGAAAGGGCCGTGTCTTAACCGCTTGACCAACGGGCCGGATAATGCCGTCCGACTTTACGGACAGCCTTGGTAGCGGAAGTCGGATTTGAACCAACGACCTGTCGGGTATGAACCGAATGCTCTAGCCAGCTGAGCTATTCCGCCATATTTATTGCCGCTCTCGGTTCTTGCTCCCTCAAGACTGCTTGACTATTATATCAAAAACAAACGCACTTGTCAAGTGGTTTTGCAAAATTTCTCAAAAAATCTTTTATTTTTGTGTTGACGGCAAAATACGCGCTCCGCACGGCAAAAATGATTGTTTGGGATAATGCTTTTATATTGAACCGGCTGCCGTGCGGAACATGGTGTATTATATTCTTAAACCCTTGGGGTAGTGGTTCTTTACCGTGCCGGTAACAGCCTTTGCTCCTCCGAGAATAAAGCCGTTTACGCTTACCGCGCACCAGCCGTCGGGAATATCGTATGCAAATGTGTCGCCGTGAAGATATGAGTATACGCGCTCGTCATCATAAGAAAAATTTATAACTCTCGTAAATTGCGTTCCGAGCGCCTTGAAAAGCTGATGATGGGGAATAAGTCTGCCTTTTGAAACCTCACCAAGCTTTACGCCGCCGCTGAAAACGTGTTTTTTTGCTCTCGGCATATTCGGGTGGACATATATAATGTTGTCGGCGTATTTTTCTGCGCGCGAAATGTCAAAACCGGGGTACAGCCCTTTAAAAAAGTCCGTAAGTGCGCGCGTTTCTTCTTTTGAAAGCAAGTTTGACGGGCGTACATCGCCGTTCTTTTTCTTTTTTGACGGCACAGACACGCTTTCCGATGCAGAATCGGCAGACTTCTGCATAAGCGCAATATATTGTCCTTCGCCCTTTGAAATGTGAGGATAGAACCGCCTTGCAAGAGAAATATCCGGCGTTTTGCAGCCGTCAAAGCAGTGAGCCCGGACGGTTACGCTCTTTACGCCGTCATTTACGCCGCACAGAGAAAAATCGGGGTGCAAACATAGAAATGCGTCGGTCTGCATCTCGTTTTCTTCGAGAGAAAAAGTGCAGGTGGAGTATAGCAGAAAACCTCCCGGCTTTACGCATTTTGCGGCGTTTTCGAGTATGCTTTTCTGACGTGCCGCGCAGAGTTTTATGTTGTCGACGCTCCATTCGGATACCGCCTGTTCGGTGTATTTTCTGAACATTCCCTCTCCCGAACAAGGCGCGTCGGCGATTACAATGTCAAACGTTTCCGGAAAATCTTTCGACAGCCCGTTTTCGTCCGTCGCGTCGGTGTTTACTACGGATATGTTTGAAAGTCCCATGCGTTCGGCATTGCCCACAAGCGTTTTGCAGCGCGATACGCTGAATTCGTTTGCAACGACAGTGCCGTGCTGTCCTGTTTTTATCGCGGCAAGCAGGGTTTTCCCACCGGGAGATGCGCACATATCGAGAATTTTTGTTCCCGGTTTTATAACTGCGGCGCAGACCGTACACATTGCCGACGGATCCTGAACGTAGAAGGCTCCGGCATGGTGCAGCGGCGTGTTGCCTATGCCTTCGTATTCAAAATAAAATCCGTTTTCAAAAAAAGGCAGGCGCGACGCGTTTATTGATCTCAGAAATTCTTCGGGAATATGCGCGTTTTCAAAAGCCGTGTTTATGAACATCGACTGAGAGGGCGAACCGTTTTCAAGCGCGTCCTTAAAATTTTCAAAATCGTCGCCGAGAAGGCTTTTCATTCTTTCGAGAAACTGTTGGGGTAAAGCGCGGCTCATTAAATCTTTCTCTCCATAACCTTGTCAAAGTTTGCTTTTCCGTCGGCAAGCGTTCCGGCATATCTTGTTCCGGGAAGAACCTCTTGCGCGGTATTTGCCATTCTTACCTCATACATGAAAGGCCCTGAATAGTTTATGCTTTCGAGAAGATCAAGCAGCTCTTTCCAGTCTATTTTGCCGTTTCCGGGGAGCTGATGCCGTTCGTCCACAAAATCGTAGTCGGATATGTGAAGCGTTGCTATCTTGTCACCGATAACTTCGATAAAGTGTCTGTGCGTCTGCTTTAACAGGTGGTTTACGTCAAAACATATGCGTATTCTTTCGTCGACGCTTATGATGTCCCCTAGTTCTTCCGCAGTGTTTCCGAGACAAGTTCTCGGAAGATCCTCGACGGCTATTGTTATTCCGTACTGCGCCGCACGTTCCGCAAGCACCTTGAGCGACTCTTTTGAACGGGATATGTATGCCGGTCTTTCTTCGTCCGAAATAGGCTCCGAACTTGGGTGTACTATTACGATTTTCGCGCCGATAAAGGCGGCGTTTTTGAAAACTTCGGTGTAGGTTTCTATTGCTTTAAGACGCATTTTTTCGTCGGGGTTTGAAATGTTGTCGTCCTTGCTTCTGAACGGCGCGTGAACCGACCATACTTTTACGCCCGTCTGTTCCGACGCGCGCTTTATTTCCTGCCAGTCCGCATTTTCGTAAACGTCGGCGTTGGAGGAAAATTCCATGTACTCAATACCTGCGTTTTTGTATGCGATAAAGTCTTTTTTTGTCAGGGAATAGTCTCTGCCTGCGCTTGACGCGCCCATTTTGAGTGTGTACATATGCGTTCTCTCCTTGTTTCGGTAAAGATTTGAATGACGCTTTTGTTAAATATAAGTATATCACGCGCATATGTGTTTGTCAAATCCGCAAAACATGCCGAAAAGCGTAAAAATTAGGAGTTTTTTGTAAAAATAATGCATTATAGTAAAAACTGGTTGTTGATTATGTCATAAATCCGTGATATAATATATGTTGAATAAATACAGCGTATCGGAGAAAAGACATGAATGTTCTGCATATGAAATACGCGCTTGCCGTAGCCAAAAGCGGTTCCATAAACAAGGCTGCCGAACAGCTTTTGATGAATCAGCCGAATTTAAGCCGCGCAATACGTGAGCTTGAAGCGTCCGTGGGAACGGAAATATTTTCGAGAAGCGCAAAAGGCATGGAGGTAACTCCCGACGGCGAAAAATTTCTTCGTTACGCGGAGAATATATTAAAACAGATAGACGAACTTGAGGATATGTTTAAGAATTCCGCAAGCCGCGGGCGCTTTTTTATGTGCGGTACGGTTTCGGGATATGTGTCGGAGGCTTTTGCAAAATTCTCGGCTGACGCGGCGGTTAAAGGCGGCTGTGAAATGTGCTTTAAGCAGACCGATATGCAGAGCGTTATACGCGGCGTTTCGGATTCCGACTTCGGCATGGGAATAGTAAGGTATCAGGAGAGCTTTGATAAGTATTATAAACAGCTTTTTGACGAAAAACAGCTTGAGTGCGAGCTTGTGGCGGAATTCAGATATACCGTCGTAACGGGAAAAGACGGGGAATTGGCAAAAAAAGAAAAGCTTACTTCGGACGTGCTTTCGGAATATACGCAGGTGTGCTGCCCGGATTATTGCGGCACAGGCGCGGACTTTTCGGAAAACGGCAGCTCTTCGCACACCGAAAACAAGAGCGGAGTTATCTTTGCGTCGAATGAACTTGCAAGGTTTGAAATACTCGAGAAAAATCCGAACGCATATATGTGGTCGGAGCCTGTCGCAAAGAAAACCCTTTCAAAATTCGGGCTTGTGCAGATAAAGTGTTCGGAAAACGGTAAGATCTATAAAGATATGCTTGTGAGAAAAAGGGATTATCGGCTCTCTGAACTTGACAACGCTTTTATATCCGAACTTTGCCTTGCAAAAAGAAAATGTTTTTCCGAAAGGAATTGATTTTATGAAACTTTTTATAGCGTCGGATATTCACGGTTCGGCTCTTTACTGCTCAAAAATGCTTGAGCTTTATAAAAAAGAAAAAGCTGACAGAATTGTGCTTCTCGGAGATCTTTTGTATCACGGACCGAGAAACGATCTGCCGGACGGATATGAGCCGAAAAAGGTAATATCAATGCTGAATGAGGTAAAGAACGAGGTTCTCTGCGTAAGAGGAAACTGTGAGGCAGAGGTGGACGGCATGGTGCTTGAATTTCCGGTGCTTGCGGACTATGCGCTTATCTGCGACGGAAAAGTGTTGTCGATTTTCGCAACGCACGGACATCTGTATAATGCGCAGAATCCGCCGCCGTTAAAGACGGGAGATATTCTGCTCTGCGGACACACGCACGTGCCTGCGTTTGAAAAGCACGGAAACTTTACGTATATAAATCCCGGTTCCGTGTCGATACCCAAGGAAAATTCGTCGCGAGGCTTTATAATATACGAAAACGGCGTGTTTACGAGAAAAGACCTTGGCGGACGTACCGAGACCGTCTTTGAAATACACAAGTAAATACGGCATATGTATTATAATACATTACGGCTATGCAAAATAAACAGTTTACATCGCTCACTTTGAGTGTTAAAATATTATCAAACAATAATCGAGTATTACTGCCCATTTTTTGCAAAAATTGTGCATAAACCGGACAGCAAGAGGAGGTCGGAAACATGAACTTTGATCGTATAATAGCCGTCAGAAACACCAAAACCATTTACCGCGACGGCGATCTCTGCTTAAAGGTTTTTAACGAAGGAACGTCAAAAGCCGGTATATTCAACGAGGCGCTCAATCAGGCGAGAGCGCAGGAGGCGGGACTGAATGTGCCGAGCGTCATACAGGTTTCCGTAAACGGCGGCAAGCTCATGATAGTTTCGGACTATGTAGAGGGAAAGTCTCTTGCGGAGCTTATAAAGGAAAATCCCGAAAAGCGGGACGAATATCTTGCTTTGCTTGCGTCGCTTCAGACGCAGATGCATAAAAATTCCTGCCGATATCTTGTAAAACAGCGCGACAGAATGATACGCCGCATAAACGAGTCGGATATACCCGCGACGGTAAGATACGACTTTATTCTGCGCCTTGAAAAGACTCCCTGCGACAACAAACTCTGCCACGGAGATTTTACTCCGTCTAATATCATAATTTCCGACGGCGAAAAGCCCTATATAATCGACTGGGCGCACGCTTCTCAGGGAAATCCCGAAGCAGACGCAGCAAAAACTTATATTTCGCTTTTCCATGATTACGGAAACGACGCTGCGGAAAAATATCTTTCTCAGTTCTGCTCTCAAAGCAAAGTAACCGAAGAAAGCGTCAAAGAATGGCTCGACACGACAGCCGCGTCAGAGTCGTCAGACGCAAACAGTCAGATGAGAGAATTCTTGTACGATAATTTCATACTTAAAAAATAAAAACAAATTTCGGAGGTAAACTCAATGAAAGTAACAGTCTGTATAGGATCGTCGTGTCACATCAAAGGCTCAAGACAGGTAGTCGAAAGACTCCAGCAGCTTATTGCCGAAAACAATCTCGGAGATAAGGTGGAGCTTTCCGGAACCTTCTGCATGGGACGATGTCAGGAGGGCGTCTGCGTAACGGCGGACGATGAATTTTTCTCCGTTGCTCCCGAAACGGTAGACGAATTTTTTGCAAAAAACATTCTCGGAGCGCTAAACTGATGATAATACAGGTATGCGTCGGAAGCTCCTGCTACATAAAAGGCTCGCATGAGCTTGTCGAAATGCTGCAAAAGAGCATAGCCGAGAATAACCTCGAAGCCGAGATAACGCTTGCCGGCTGTTTCTGCACGGGAAGATGCAACCGCGACGGCGTGACCATAATTGTGGACGACGATACGTACGTCGGTATTACAAAGGAGAACTTCGGCGAATTTTTCAAAAAGAACGTGCTTGAAAAAATCTGATCTGAATAGAGGGAGAATAAATGGCAAACTGCCTGACACTGAAGAAGTCAAACTGCAAAAACTGCTATAAATGCATAAGACACTGCCCGGTAAAGTCCATAAGATTTTCCGGAAACCAGGCATATATAATCGGAAACGAATGTATACTCTGCGGACACTGCTTTGTCGTCTGTCCTCAGGACGCAAAACAGATAGTCGACGAGACCGAAAAGGTCAAGGTGCTGCTCCAAAGCGGAGATCCCGTTTATGTGAGCTTAGCGCCGTCGTTTATAGCAAACTATGAGGGCAGCGGCATAGAGTCCATGAGAAAGGCGCTGAAACAGCTCGGATTTTATGACGTTGAGGAGACCGCGGTCGGCGCTACGATAGTCAAAAGGGAATATGAGAGAATGATAGACGAGGGTACTCGCGATATTATCATTTCATCCTGCTGCCACAGCGTAAATCTTCTCATACAGAAATATTATCCCAAAGAGCTTGGTTATCTTGCCGACGTAATGTCGCCCATGCAGGCGCACTGCCTTAATATAAAGACAAGAGATCCCAAAGCAAAGACGGTGTTTGTCGGACCGTGCGTTGCCAAAAAGGACGAGGCGGAATACTATGAGGGAATAGTTGACGCGGTGCTGACCTTTGACGAGCTTACAAAGTGGCTCAAAGATGAGAATATAACTCTTGAAAAAGAGCTTGACAGCAATCCCGACAGCCGCGCGAGATTTTTCCCGACGACCGGCGGTATACTAAAGACCATGGCTCAGGATAGCCCCGAATATACCTATATGGCTGTTGACGGAGTTGAAAACTGCATTGCGGCTCTTAAAGATATCGAAAACGGAAATATACATAAATGCTTTATCGAGATGTCGGCTTGTGCCGGAAGCTGTATAGGCGGTCCCGTTATGGAAAAATTCCACCGTGCGCCGGTAAAGGATTATAAGGCGGTTGCGGAATTTGCGGGAGAAAACGACTTTGACGTTGCCCAGCCCGACAGCCTCTCCATAAGAAAGACGTTTACCATGATCGAACGCCGTTCGGCGGTTCCGTCCGACAGCGAGATAACCGAGATACTTCATCAGATGGGCAAATTCAAGCCGTCCGATGAGCTTAACTGCGGTTCGTGCGGATATGATACCTGCCGCGAAAAGGCGGTTGCCATATATCAGGGCAAGGCGGAAATATCAATGTGCCTGCCGTTTCTTAAAGATAAAGCCGAGAGCTTTTCGGATACCATAGTAAAGAACACGCCGAACGGTCTTATAGTGCTTAACGAAAACTATGAGGTTCAGCAGATAAACGCGGCGGCTCTCAAGATGATGAATATAAGAAGCGCGTCGGATATACTCGGAGATCAGGTGGTAAGAATACTCGATCCCAAGCCCTTTATGGAGGTGCTCAATTCCGGACGCAGTATAAGAGATAAAAAAGTTTACCTTGCGGAATATGACAGATATGCCGAGGTCACCATTGTGTACGACAGGGAATATAAGCTGCTTGTATGCATAATGAGAGATATAACAGACGAAGAGACCGCAAGGGAAAAGAAGGAGAACATCAGCCGTCAGACAGTCGAGGTTGCGGATAAAGTCGTAGATAAGCAGATGCGCATAGTACAGGAAATTGCGTCGCTTCTCGGTGAAACGGCTGCCGAAACCAAAATTGCACTGACAAAGCTCAAGGAGACGATAGCCGATGAATAATTTATGCGCCGATATAGGCTATAAAAGCATAAATCATTACGGAGAACAGCTTTGCGGAGACCATGTGGACGTTGTGGAACAGGACGAGAACTCAACGGTCATCGTGCTTGCGGACGGACTCGGCAGCGGCGTAAAGGCAAGTATACTTTCAACGCTTACGTCGAAGATAATATCCACAATGATGGCGCAGGGGCTGTCGCTTGAGGAATGTGTTTCGACTATTGCCGCAACGCTTCCGATATGCAGCGTAAGAGGCGTCGCATATTCGACGTTTACCATTATACATATCATAAATAACAGCGTTGCCGAACTTATACAGTATGATAATCCGCATATAATTCTGCTGCGTGACGGCAAAAATTATGATTATCCCAAGTCCGAGCTTAATATAGGCGGCAAAAAGGTGTATAAATCGCAGATACCGCTGTGCGAGAACGATATATTCGTTGCAATGAGCGACGGCTGTCCGCACGCAGGTATCGGACTTGCGTTCAACTTCGGTTGGAAAAGGGAAGATATAATAGATTTTCTCGAACCGCTTACCGTAAACGATTTCACGGCAAAAACGCTTGCCACAATACTTGTGGACGAATGTAATAAACTCTACGGAGAAAAACCGGGAGACGACGCAACGGCATGCGTTGTGAGAATCAGAAAGAGAAGTCCCGTAAATCTGCTGTTCGGTCCTCCTTCAAACCGCGACGACTGCGACAGAATGATGTCTTTGTTCTTCTCAAAAGAGGGCAAGCACATAATCTGCGGAGGAACGACCTCGTCGATAGCCGCAAAATACCTCGGAAAGCCTATAAAGCCGAGCCTTTCGTTTGAGGCGTCGGACGTTCCGCCGATTGCCGAAATAGAGGGCGTGGATCTCGTTACAGAGGGCGTTATCACGGTAAATAAAGTTGTGGAATACGCAAAGGATTACCTTACGGATAACGAAAGCTATACGCACTGGGGATATAAGCGCGACGGCGCGTCGCTGATATGCAGACTGCTGTTTGAAGAGGCGACCGATATAAATTTCTTTGTCGGACGCGCTATTAACCCTGCACACCAGAATCCCGATCTTCCGATAAATTTTAATATAAAGATGAATCTTGTCGAAGAACTGTCCGGCTGCCTAAAGCAGATGGGCAAACGCATAAAAGTAAGTTATTTCTGAGAAAAGGAGAGAAAAATGAGAAAGTTTGATACCAAAGTACAGCATTTGAAATATAAAGTGCTCCGCGAAGTTGCAAGAGAGGCGTGGAACGGCACGCTGATAGACAATCTTTTCGATATTCCGAAAAAGATAGTGCCGGGAAATACTCCCACAATGCGCTGCTGTATATATAAAGAGCGCGCAATACTTGAAGAAAGAGTAAAGCTTGCAATGGGCGGCGACAGGAATAACCCTAATGTTATTGAAGTTATAGAAATAGCCTGCGACGAATGTCCGATGTGCGGATATGAGGTTACAAATACCTGCCGCGGCTGTCTTGCCCACAGATGCGAGGACGTCTGCAAGAGAGGCGCTATAAGTTTTGACGAAAACCACGTCGCGCATATAGATAAAACAAAGTGCGTTGACTGCGGCGCATGCGCAAAGGTTTGTCCCTTTACCGCGATTATCAACAGAAAGCGTCCGTGTCAGAATGCCTGTAAGATAAAGGCAATATCCATGAACGAGAATAAGGCTGCCGCAATAGATAACAGCAAGTGTATATCATGCGGTGCGTGCGTATATCAGTGTCCGTTCGGCGCTATCATGGACAAGTCATATATACTCGACTGCATAGATATAATCCAAAAGAGCGAAAATAACACAAAGTATAAGGTTTTCGCGGTCGTTGCACCGTCGATCTCCAGCCAGTTTACATATGCAAAGCTCGGACAGGTAATTTCGGGCATGAAACAGCTCGGTTTCCATACAGTCGTCGAGGCTGCTCTCGGCGCTGATATTGTCGCATATGCCGAAAGCAAGGAACTTGCCGAAAAGGGATTCCTTACAAGCTCCTGCTGCCCGGCGTTCGTCGATTATGTAAATAAGGCGTATCCGCAGTTAAAGGATCTCGTTTCTCACAACCTTTCGCCTATGGCTGCAATAGCAAAATATATTAAGGAAAAGAACCCCGGATGCAAGGTCGTATTCATAGGCCCGTGTACCGCAAAGAAAATGGAAGTGCAGAAAGAACAGGTGCGCGAGTATGTAGATAACTGCATGACCTTTGAGGAACTTCAGGCTCTCTTTGACAGTAAGGATATAGATATTACGACACTCGGCGAGGACGTGCTTGATAACGCGTCGTATTTCGGAAGAATATTCGCACGCAGCGGTGGACTTTCCGACGCCGTTGCACAGGGACTCAAGGAACACGGCATTACCGATTTTGAACTTAAAGCAGTGCCCTGCGACGGTATAGAGGCTTGTAAAATGGCTCTTATGAAAAAGAGCAGAAATGTTCTTGACGGAAACTTTATCGAAGGTATGGCTTGTACAGGCGGCTGTATCGGCGGCGCAGGCTGTCTTACCCACGGCGAAAAGAATAAAGCCGAGGTCGATAAATACGGCAGAGAGGCGCTCGAAAAGACCATCACCGACGCAATTTCGGTGCTGAAATAAGCTTTTTCGATACAAATATCATAAAGAAGCGGTTCCGGTGAGTTTTTTTGCCGGAATTTGCTTTTTCTATGCGCCTTGCACAGTGTAGAAAAAATAATTTGACAACGTGTTTTCGGCGTGTTATAATACTGTAAATAGTATTTTGCAATCACAACAGCTTGAAAGGCGTATAAATATATCATGATCATAAAAGAATCTGCCGAGAATTATCTCGAAACAATACTCATGCTTAAAAAGCAGAACGGCATAGTGCGCAGCATAGACGTTGCGAACCATCTCAATTTTACAAAGCCGAGCGTATCCGTTGCAATGAAAGCTTTCCGCGAGGAGGGCTACGTCAACATGGACGAAAACGGCGCGCTTACACTTACGCCAAAGGGAATGGCAATAGCCGCAAAGGTGTACGAACGCCATGAAATAATCGCAAAGGCTCTCATTCATCTCGGGGTAAGCGAAAATACCGCGTATGAGGACAGCTGCAAGGTAGAGCACGACATAAGCGACGAAACTTTTGAAAAGATAAAGGAACATCTTGCAAAAGCCGGAATGCTGGATTAAGCGCAGAGATTTAAGAGGATAATTAATAATAAGTGCGAAACCGGGCGTGATGAGCGTCCGGCTTTTTGAATTTCGGAACACGGATAAAACCGTGTTCTTTTTTTGATTTCGGAGATTTTTCCGAAGAAAGAGAACTTTTTTCCGAAGAAAGTATAATGAAAACAAATTGTGCCGCGGTTATAATTTAATTGAAACCGAGAAAGACGGAGATGATTTGTATATGAGCGAATTCATGATAGGCTGCAACTACTGGGGCTCAAAAGCAGGCACGGAAATGTGGGCTGACTGGGACGAGAGCAGCGTTGAAAACGACTTCAGACTTATGAGCGAATACGGAGTGAAATACGCCAGAGTTTTTCCAAACTGGCGCGATTTTCAGCCTATATATACAATACGCGGTTACAGAAACGAATTCCACGAGTACAGACTTCACGGAAAAGAACTTCCGCACGACGAATTTGCACTTGACGAGGACTGCATGGAGCATTTTGATAAAATGTGCTCTTTTGCGTTAAAATATGATATAAAACTGATCGTTTCGGTAATTACCGGCTGGATGAGCGGAAGAATGTTCGTGCCTCCCGCGCTTGACGGTAAAAATCATATAACAGATCCCGAATCGCTTATGTGGCAGAACAGATTTGCACGCGGATTTGTAAGAAGAATGAAAGGTCAGAAAGCGATAGTTGCATGGGATCTCGGAAACGAATGTAACTGTATGTCCGAACCCGTAAGCCGTTATCATGCGTATGTCTGGACGTCAAACGTCGCAAATGCGATACGTTCCGAAGATAATACGCGTCCCGTAATGTCGGGAATGCACTCGCTTTTGCCGGACAGCGGAGAATGGACTGTACGCGATCAGGGCGAGCTTACCGATATGCTTACTCCTCACCCGTATCCGTCGCCGACGGTTGGCGGAGATTTCATGCCGATGGACAGCCTGCCCACAACCATGATACCGACGTTCCAGTGCTGCTATTACGGCGGAGTCGGCGGAAAAGACGCAATGATACAGGAGCAGGGAACGTTTTCTAGCATGAACGGAAATTATGAAATGGCGTCGAAATATATCCGCGCAAACCTCTGGTCGGCATATTCCAACGGAATAAAGGGTCTTTTGTGGTGGTGCGCCTTTGAACAGCTTGACCTTGACTTTCCTCCGTATACATGGAGCGCCGTAGAGAGAGAACTCGGAATGTTCTACCGCGACTTTACGCCGAAACCCGTGGCAAAGATCATACGCGATGAGGGCGAAAAGATACGCTGCATGGAAAAACTCGGACTCGAACCCAAACAGACCGACGCGGTTTACGTAATTACACGCCAGCCCGATCCCAAACAGCCTGCAACAAGCGCTTTTGTGCTTGCAAAACAGGCGGGATTTGATATAACCTTCGTAAACTGGAATATGCCTTTGCCTGACGCAAAGCTTTATATAGTTCCGTCAATGTACGGCTGGGCGCCAATGGATATGGAGATATACTGCGCGCTGCTTGAAAAGGCAGAGAACGGCGCGACGGTGTATTTTTCGTCGGATACCGGACTTATTTCGGAACTTGAGAGGGTATCGGGACTTGAATCTTTCGGAATGAAAACCGACAATACAAAGTATACGTTTGAATTTGATTCGGCGGATCTTCCTCTGTCCTACGGCAAGAAATATCTGCTTAAAAGCATAGACGCGGACGTTCTGATGTCGGATACCGACGGAACCGTTATGTTCTCGCGCCATAAATTCGGCAACGGAAAGATATATTTTCTCAACGCCGCGCTTGAACAGCAGCTTTGGGACGACAGAAGCGCGTTTGAGGACGAAACAAGGCCGTATTATAAAATATATAAAGAAATTGCCTCGGAAATACTTGAAGATAAGCCCGTCAGATTTGAAAATCCGCATATCGGCGCAACCTATCACAAACAGAGCGATAAGCTTTATTATATAGTTGCGGTCAACTATTCGGGAAAAGACGAACTTACACACATGAATGTTTCGGACGGCGTAAAGATAAGTGCGGTAATGGGCAATGCCGAAAAAATAGAAGCCTGCGGCGCTGCCGTTTACAAAGCGGAGCTTGACTGAAAAAGACGGCGGAATTATTAAAGAGACGGGAGGCGCTTTTTTGTGAAAATTGAAATAAAGAGCAAATATCTGGTTTTTCCGGTGAATAAAAGACTTCCCGAAAAAAGACTTGTTTTGAGGTGCGGAGAAAAGTGCGTCTTTGATTCGCACTTAAGGCTTGACGGCAAGTCGCCGGACGGATACGCGTATGTTGACGTTTCGGACTTTTCAGGAAAGACTCTTGACGTGTTTTCCGGGCCCGATATGCTTATAAAATACAACACCTCAGATCAACCCGAAAAGGCGTATGACTTTATGCGCCCGAAGATACACTATTCTACGAAATTCGGAAAGCTTGCACAGCCTTTGTCGCTTTTCTGGAAAGAAGGAGTTTACAGCCTTTCGTATAATTCGGACGAGTACCGTGCGCCGGATAACAATGCGGTAAGCACAGTTCAAAGCCGTGATCTTTTATCGTGGAATGAGGCAAAGCCGAAAATAAACTTTTCAGCCGATGAAATACGAGGTACTCTGTGTACATCTCTCAAAGAATATGTTTACGCGGAGCATACCGAAGGCTGCACCTATGCCGTAATGAAGCATAACGGATATTCCGAACCCGAAACGGTGTGCAAAGTAAGACTTCCCGGAGAAAACGGCGATGCGCAGCTTTTATGCATGAATGTTGACGGCGAGGAAAACAAAAGCGTCTGGATATTGTACGGCGCACACGGGAACTATGCCGTCGGAAACTTCTGCGGCGGAACTTTTCATACCTTGGGCGATGCAGAAAGGCTTGATTACGGAACGTCGTGCCTCGGCGCGGCTGTGATTTACGACAAGGAAAAGAACAGATATGTGCGTGTTGCCTGCGACAATTCGGCGTCGCGTTTCAACGGCTTTTGCGGACAGCTTCTTATTCCGAACGAGCTGACTGCGGTAAAAAACGGCACAGAATACTCTCTTTGCGCAAAACCGGTCGGCGAGCTTGATGGGCTTTGCGAAGAAAAAAACGTATACGAAAACTTAAACTTAAAGAGCGGACAGGGCGTAAGCATTAAACTTTGCGAGAGCGCATATAAAATTGTAATCTGCGGCAAAAAGGGCGGCGGAAAACTTGATTTTAAGCTTTTCGGACTTGATTTCAGTATAAACTGTGCTGACGGCTTTTTTGAAAAGGGCTTGAAATACGCGCCGCTGTCATCGGAAACGGATACGTTTGAAGTTACGGTCATATGCGACTCGTCAAGCCTTGAGGTATTTCTCGACGGCGGAAAAAGATGTATGGCTTTCTGCGAAGACTTCTGCGATTACAATACTCCGTCTCTCTGCATTTCGGCAGACGGTGATAACATCGTGATTTCAAGGCTTGAAATAAAGAAACTTTCGGCGGTGTACTGATAAACAGAGTGAAAATTAATATAAAAATCTCCTGCGGAACGAATCAGAACCGTAGGAGATGTTTTGTTTTGGAGAAATTTATGCGTTTGACGTCAGTCTGCCGCTTCAAAATCTATTATCGCAGCACGGTAATCGCCACGTAAATCGGCAGAAATTCCGCAGTTCATCAGCACCGAACCTGAGAAAACACCGTTTTGCGCTTTGGAGTTGAACGGAATACTGTAACCGTTTACACGGTATTTCCTGTTTTCTTCAAGCCCGCGGAGTCTGTAAGGATAGAGTATAATATCTTCCGAGCGAACCCAGCCGTGGCAGAATATGAACAAATATCCCTTTCTCCTGTCTCTTGAAAGGTATTCCCAAGCAGTAACATGGTTTTCAAAGGCGCTCGATAAAACATAAAAGTAAGAATTTTGCGTGACATTTCTCATATTCTTGTATTCGTCAAGGTAATTTTTCAGTTCATCAAGCTCTTGCTTTGTCATTTTTAAAATATTCATGCCGATACTCATGGAACCGGTCATGCCGAGCTTTGCACGGTAGTCAAGCGGCACGTTTCTTCCGTGCATTGACGGATTTTTTGCAATGTTTCCCGCACCGCCGGCAAATCTTGGAAGCAGAAATTCGCAAAATCCTTCATGCAATCTCAGCACATCAACCGGATCGGCATTGTCGCTGCGGTTTATTCTGTCTGCATACGGAAGCATTCCGTAATCGCTTCTTCCGCCGCCGGCAGCACATACTTCGATTAAAAGTTTCGGGAATGCTTTGTTCATTCTGCCAAAGAGTTCATAAAGGTTGTTTATGTAACGCACCGGAATTTCATTTTGATTTCCGTCAAACAAAGCGTTTCCGCACGCCGTTATATAAGAATTCATATCCCACTTGAGATAATCAAGCTTGTATTCGGTTATTATGCGGTACAATGTGTCCCATATGAATTCCAGCACATCCGTCCGCGCAAGATTGAGAACCATTTGATTTCTGGTTTTGACCGGTTCTCTGTTTTCAAATCCGAGGACCCATTCGGGGTGCTCGTTAAAAAGTCCTGTTTTTTCGCATACCATTTCCGGTTCTATCCAGAGCCCGAACAAAAGTCCGGCTTTGTGCACGGCGTCCGCAACGGGAGCAAGTCCGTTAGGAAATTTATGTTTATCACAGAACCAGTCACCGAGTCCTTCGAGTCCGGAAACGTTCTGATCTCCGCATCTGTCGGGAAACCAACCGTCGTCAATTACAAAAAGCTCGGCGCCCGCGTCTTTTGCTTTATCGACGAGATATATGCAGTTTTCTTCGTTTACGTCCATCTCATAAGGGTACCATGTGTTGTAAATAATCGGGAAGGGCTTTTTAATACGGTTTTGCGGCGCGAGAAAATCATATTGCAGATCGTAGAGCGTTTCCCTCATTTTTTCATATCCGCCGTCTGTATAACCGAACGTGAACAGGGGAGTTTCAAAAGATTCTCCGCACTTCAGAACATATTTGCAGCCCTCGTTGTTTATGCCGGCAGTGATTGTTGGACACATACACTGATTGACTTCGGCTTCAAGCTTAAAATTCCCGGACCAATGCAGAAGCCCGTACCATATTTCGCCGTGCTTCTCGTTTGCCGTGCCGCCATCTGCGGCAAAGAACGGAATGTGCTGGTGTGACGCACAGGTGCCGCGTTGATTTGAGATTGCAAACTTTCCGTTTTCGACCTGAGAATATGTTTTTTTGTACTCCGCGCCCCAGCTTCCGCCGAGGTGAAGCAAACGGATCTTGTTGCCTCTGAATGTGTATACGGCTCCGGAGCCGAAATCGCACAGCGTTACGCTTTTTTCTCCGCAGTTTCTGATTACGGCATTTTTACTGATAACGCCAAGACCCGTATATGTTCTGTAACATAGATCGACTTCAAATTTGTAAAAAGAGTCACGCAGAGTTATTGTAAGCGTTTCTCCGTCTTTGGTTTTCCCAATCGCATGAGATTTGTATATCAGACGGACGTCCTCCGTTCCGTCGTCGAAACGTGCTCTGAGACAGTACGGGTCAAAAGTGAAAGAGTTTTTGCAGGGGTATTCCTCACGATACGGAAAAACATCTGCTGAGCGAAAGTTTCCGGTAATGTGAGAAAGGCTGCATAAAGCATTTTCGGGATCGGTGAGATGCTTTCCCGTATAAATGTTGTGCAAAACACCTTTTTCATCTTTTTCCATAACATATGAAAAAGCATGTGACTGTATTATAAAACATTTTGTATCCGGCACATAATATATACTCATTATATTCTTCCGCCCTTTTTCAGTATATTATAGTGTAATTATACAGTGATGTATGTATAATGCAATTCTTTTATATCCGATAATAGTTCTGTATTTTGGGTTTTTGCGTAAAAATTATTGATTTCCAAAAATTATTTATATATAATAATGTCAGAAAAGGCGGTGAAGATATGAAAAGAATACCGTTAAAAAACATTTCAATAGCAAACGACGACCTTGTGAACCACGCGACTTGTCCTCTGCTTTCGGTCACGGACTGTTTTTCGGTGACGCAGCACCTGTTTGACGGCGGCAAAGGTCATTATAAGACAGCCGTACACTGCCACGACTGCTATGAACTTGAAATACTGCTTTCGGGCAGCGCCGAGAATTTCATGAATAACGACGTTATCAGCCAGAGCGTCAACGATTTCTGGCTGTTAGGCCCCGATGATGTTCACAGCCTGCACTGTACGTCCGAAGAACCCGTAACGATACTCACGGTGCATTTTACCGAAAAAGCGCTTTTCGATACGGCACTGCTTGAATTGTATTCTTTGACAGATCCGATACACGGCAGCCTCGGCAACGGATATATTGAATATATTGCAAAGTCGCTGGAAACGCTGTCGGATATAAAAATAGATTTTGCCGACCTTTCAAAATACGCCGAGGTGCTAAAGACATTTATAAACGGCGTGCTGCTTTACGTCATAAGGCTCGGAACAAGGAGAAAGCGAACCGAACCGCAGAAACTGCCGCATTCGGAGAATGCCGACGCCGTTTTCAGAAACGCTGTCAAATACGTAAGGACGCACTATAAGGAAAAAATGCTTGAATGTGATATTGCCGCAATGTTCGGATATTCCCCGGCATATTTCAGCGAGTGCTTCAGACAGTATACCGGCAAGACCTTTACGGTTTACAGACAGGATCTGCGGCTGAATTACGCATATAACCGTCTTGTAATGTCGTCGGAGAGTATAGAGATAATTTTTTCGGATTCGGGATTCGGCAGCAAGCCGTATTTTTATAAATGCTTCTGCGAAAGATACGGAAAAAAGCCGCTTGAAATAAGAAATGCGGCAAAGAAACGCCGCATCGACGACTTGAACGCATAAAAACAGGCGTGCCTTTTCCGGCACGCCGTAAAATTGCGATTTAATTATGAGTTTTCGGAAAGCGAATTTATAAATTCCTTTGTGTCGGGCGGGATCGCGTCTTTTCTCGAAACGACAAACGCACTGTAAGCCGACGCAAATTCAAGGCATTTTTCTATACTGTCTCCACACTTGTATCTGTGGAGAAATGCCGCGCCGAAACTGTCTCCGGCACCCGTTGTGGATATGACTTTCGCATCTTTTATCGGACAAGAATATTCCGAGGAACTTTTGCAGTCGCAGACATATGCGCCCTTGTCTCCGAGAGTTACGATAATAAGACGTATTTTTTTAAACTCCGCAGACAGCTTTCTGCAAAACTCACGTGTTTCAAATACGCCGCCGTATATTTCGCGCGAGACCGTCGGCAGCTCATCGGAACTTATCTTGACGACAGTCGAGTTTTCAAGGCAGAGCCGTATTGATTTTTCCGAATAAAACGGAGGACGTATGTTGAGATCCGTGAAAACTTCGTCAAAACTGTTTTCGGAAAGTATTTTTGTTACGGTGTTTATGTTATCGTCGCAGCGCAGTGCAAGCGTGCCGAAGTAAAAACAGCCGTATTTTTCGCCGGAAAGCTCCGGATACGGTATGTGGTCGTATGCGACGTCCTTTACTATGTCGTATTTCGGCAGTCCGCGTTCGTCCTTTAAGACAAGGCATTTTCCGGTCTCGTATCCGTCTGTTTCGGCAATAAAGCGTGTGTCAACGCCAAAGCCGCGTATTGCTTCGATTGCGTTTTTGCCGAGGTCGTCTTTTCCGACAGCCGAAATAAGGCTGCTGTTTTCGCCGAGGAGCGACATATGCGCGGCAAAGTTCAGCGGCGCTCCACCTATAAATTTGTTGTTGCGGTCGTAGAAATCGTAGATGATTTCCCCAAAGACAAGAAGTTTCATGTTGCAGCACTCCTGTTAGAATTATTATGTGTTTTTCGGCAAATTGCGGCGTCGAAGAAAAATTGAGATATATTCCGAATGTACATATCGTAAGAAAATTCCCGATAATTGTATAAAAATCCCCGTGAACAGGGGAAAAACCTTAAAAAATACATTGACATACAGGAAATATAATGATATAATTTAAACGACAATGACAGCGGCAGCAGAACACGCGCCGTCATTACAAATTATTTTAACACGTATGGCGTGTAATTTCAAGTATAAAATAAACGGACGGAAAAAACATGATACAGATAACCGATAATTCAAAAGACAATGCGGCGTGCAGTCCCTTTTGTTCGGGCACGCTTGAAATAGCCGACTGCTTCAAGTATTTTGCCGACGCCGGAGAAAGCATCAGCCTTTCTTCACCGGGATATGCGGGGCTGTTCTGCGTAAATTCGGGAAAGGCAGATATAGACTGTACGGCACTTTCAAAAAACGACTGCTTTTATCTGCCGCCGTTTGCAAAGACTTTGATAAAGGCCGAAAAAGACGCCGAGATCATAAGAATAACCTTTGACTTTCCGCAGATAAAGGATTTCATACCCGAAACGGGTGTGATGATTTTAAAAAATATTCCCGACGCATATGATTCGATCAAGAAAATATACAGGCTTTCACATTTCAGAAACACGCTTCCCGGCGCAAGAGAGGGTATTCTCCTCTCGCTGATAAACGATATATATGTGTCGCTTAATATGACGACTTCGGAAATGAACCTTTATAACGAGGCGTATCTCTGGATAGAGTCCCATGCGAAAACTTCGGTTTCGGCAAAGGACGTCGCTGAGGCGCTCGGCTGCTCGAGAGAACATCTCGGACGCGTTGTAAAATCCGTAAGCGGAGAATGTCTCGGAGATATAATAGCCTCCTGTCGGCTTGCTGAGATAAAGAAACTGTGCCGCGATCCCGAAAAAGCGCTGTCGGATATATGTAAGGAGCTTGATTTTTATTCCGCCGAACAGCTTTGCAAGTTTTTTAAATACCATATGCGTATGTCTATAAGCGATTACAGGAAAACCGTGTAGACCAAACGTGAAAAGACGTAATAACAGACTTTCCCGGCTTTAACGGCCGGGTGTTTTGCTTTGTGCGGCGGCGTAACTCTTTATACGCTGTTTGTTCACAATAAATTTAAAGCTAATTTGTAGATTTTTGTCGTCAAAATAAGTATTATTAATCGAATTCGTGTATTTCGGCGCCGCTTACTCTGAATGTTGCACAAGACGGAATGCCGCACGGAGATTTTCGCCGTCGCGCGAAAGAAAATGTACCGCACAGCAACACGGTACGGAGGTGTGAGGATTGGACAAAAGTGTTATTGTCAGATTGGAAGATCTTGTCGTCAATTACGGTGACGAAAAGGTACTCAAGGGCATAAACCTTGATATTCACGACAAGGAGTTTATAACGCTTCTCGGCCCGTCGGGCTGCGGAAAGACGACTACCTTGCGGATAATCGGCGGTTTTATCGAACCGCACAGCGGCAAAGTCTATTTTGACGGGAAGCTCATAAACGGAGTTCCGCCGCATAAACGTCAGGTGAATACCGTATTCCAGAAATACGCACTTTTCCCTCATTTGAATGTATACGAAAATATAGCCTTCGGGCTGCGGCTCAAGAAAACGCCGGACGCGGAAGTTCATAAACGTGTGCTTGAAATGCTTGAGATGGTAAACCTTACCGGATACGGAGCAAAGCGCGTTGACTTTCTTTCGGGCGGACAGCAGCAGAGAGTGGCTATTGCAAGAGCATTGATCAATCATCCGAGAATGCTGCTTCTTGACGAACCTCTCGGAGCGCTTGATCTGCAGCTGCGAAAAGAAATGCAGATAGAGCTTAAACGAATGCAGCAGCAGCTCGGAATTACTTTTATATATGTAACCCACGACCAGGAGGAAGCCTTGACCATGTCCGACCGCATAGTCGTAATGAACGGCGGCATAATAGACCAGATAGGCACTCCGCAGGATATATACAACGAACCCACAAACGCCTTTGTCGCAAAGTTTATCGGAGAGAGCAATATCGTAGGCGGCATAATGCATGACGATTTCGATGTTGAATTTGCCTCAAAGAGATTTGTCTGTGTAGATAAAGGCTTTGATAAAAAAGAACCCGTTGACGTCGTAATAAGACCGGAGGACATAAGAGTCGGAGAACCGGGAGAAAACACCATCGACGGCACGGTAGAAACAGTCACCTTCAAGGGAGTTCACTATGAAATAATAGTGGACAGCTTCGGCGTAAAGTGGAAGATACATTCCACAAAATCCGTAGAACCCGGTTCTTTCATCGGCATGAGCCTTACTCCGGAGGATATCCACATAATGCATAAGAGCTATGCCTCAAAGGACGCAAACGACGCCGTTATCGAGGAGGGTGCAAACAATGAGATCCCGTACTAAGATAGCCGCTTTTCCATACGGCGTTTGGATAATTCTGTTCACGGTAATACCTTTTTTGCTTGTAATATACTATGCGTTTACTGCAAAGGCAACGGGAAACTTTTCCTTTGAAAACCTTACGAATGCGTCGAGATATTTTCCCGTGCTCATACGTTCCGTTTATCTTGCGCTTATCGCAACGGTGATATGCCTTGTGGTGGCGTATCCGTTCGCATACTTTATGGCGCGCAAAAACGCAAGTACGCAGCGCGTGTTTCTGATGCTTGTAATGCTTCCGATGTGGATGAACTTTCTTCTCAGAACATATGCGTGGATGACGCTGCTTGACGATAACGGTATAATAAATAATTTTCTTGTAAGTCTCGGATTCGGACGGTTAAGACTTATAAATACGTCCGGAGCTGTCGTTCTCGGCATGATATATAACTATCTGCCGTTTATGATAATGCCGCTTTACTCGATAATGACAAAAATCGACAGAAGCGTAATAGAGGCTGCTCAGGATCTCGGATGCAGCGGCGCGACGGTACTGAGAAAGGTAATAATACCTTTAAGCTTTCCGGGAATTGCGTCGGGCATAACCATGACCTTTGTCCCTGCGGTAAGTACCTTTGTAATATCGGGACTTCTCGGCGGCAGCAACTGTTTCCTTATCGGCGACCTTATACAACAGCAATTTTTGGGAAATGAATATAACCTCAATTACGGAGCCGCGACGTCGCTTGTTCTTATGCTCGTGGTGCTCATAAGCATGGGTATCTTCAACCAGTTCGATAACGACGAAATGGAGGATACGCTGATATGAAAAAGTTTGTTTCAAATTTCTACGTTTTCCTCTGCTTTGCGTTTCTGTATCTCCCGATACTTATACTCATAATCTTCTCATTCAATGCGAGCAAAGGCGTAATATGGTCGGGATTTTCTCTCAAATGGTATAAAGAGCTTATTCATAATGAGCTTATACTGAATTCTCTCATGCATACGCTGCTTGTCGCGCTTATCGCGGCGTTTTTCTCGACGATACTCGGAACGGCTGCGGCGTTCGGCATGAATTATATGAAAAAACTGCCCAAAGCGTTTATGAAGAACGCAACGTATCTTCAGATACTCAACCCCGAAATCGTAACAGGCATATCGCTTATGCTGCTGTTTACGTTTTTCAGACTTACGCCGGGGTATCTCACGCTTGTGCTGGCGCATATAACCTTCTGCGTGCCGACGGTAGTGCTGAGCGTTCTTCCGAAACTCAGACAGCTCAATATAAACCTGTATGAGGCGGCGCTCGATCTCGGCTGCAACGGCAGACAGGCGTTTTTCAAAGTCGTAATTCCTGAAATAATGCCGGGTATAGTCACAGGCGCTCTCATGGCGCTGACATATTCGATAGACGACTTTGTAATAAGCTATTTCACGTCCGGTCCTACCTCTCAGACGCTTTCCATAACCATTTATTCCATGACAAAAAAGCGTATAAGCCCCGAAATCAACGCACTTTCAACGATAATGTTCGTGGTCGTGCTGCTTATACTTGTTGTCGTGAATGTTCACGGGGCGAAAAAGGAGAGGGAAAACGCGAGAAAAGCGGGCGCTTTTTCGGGCAAAACTTCCGCATAAGCGGTTATTTAAGGAGATGTGCCGGAGATGAATTCTGATACGCGGCAAAAATCGCCGCTTATTGCGGATAAGAAAAGCGTAAATGTGCTTGCCCTTATTTGTGCGCTTGTTTATTTCACAAGCTATGTTACGCGTATTAATTACGGCGCGGTGGTTTCGGAGATCGTCCGTGCCGAAGGAATAGGCAAAGAGGCGGCGTCGCTTGCAGTGACGGGACTTTTTATAACATATGGCACAGGACAGCTCATAAGCGGTTTTCTCGGTGACAGAATATCGCCGAAGTACCTGATGTGCGCCGGAATGATAACGGCGTCACTTATGAACTTTCTGCTGCCGTTAAATTCGGATCCTTATTATATGCTTGTCGTTTGGTGCGTAAACGGTTTCGGTCAGGCTCTCATGTGGCCGCCCATCGTAAAGCTCATGACGTGGTATATGTCAGATGATGACTATGAGCGCTCCTCGGTAAAGGTATCGTGGGGAAGCTCTTTCGGGACGGTCGCCGTATATCTTGCCTCTCCGGTTTTTATAGCGGTGTCGGGCTGGAAATCGCTGTTTGTGTTCTGCGCGCTGCTCGGAATACTCGGCGCGGTAATTGCTTATGCCGGGATCACGTCTTTTGAACGCAGATACGGAAAAATACCTGCGAATAACATAAAAACTTCCAAAAAGAAGAATGATACGGACGCAGATAATAAGCCTGCCGAAGGTTTCGGAGCGTTTTTCGCAGTGCTGTGCGCAATATTTGCCGCAATAGTGCTTCAGGGAACGCTGCGCGACGGTGTTACGACATGGATGCCGTCGTATATCGGCGAAACATTTTCTCTCGGAACGTCGGTTTCGATACTTACCGGCGTAATTCTTCCGATTTTCAGTATCGTGAGTTTTTCTCTCACACGTGCGCTGTACGGAAAGTTTGTGCATAACGAACTGCTGCTTTCGGGAATATTCTTTGCGGCATCGGCGGCAGCGTCGGGAATACTTTCGCTGTTTTCGGGCGTAAGCCCCGTGCTTTCGGTGCTTTGCTCGACGCTTGTAGTAGGGTGTATGCACGGAATAAATCTTTTGCTTATATGCTTTGTTCCCGGAAAATTCAAGCCTTTAGGAAACATTTCGCTTGTTTCGGGAATTCTTAATTTTGCAACATATGTCGGCGCCGCACTTTCGTCATACGGATTTGCGGCATTGTCCGACGCAGTCGGATGGAAAGGAACAATCTTGATTTGGTGCGCGGTTTCGCTGCTCGGAACGCTCATATGCCTGTGTACGGCTCCTTTTTGGAGCAGGAAAATACATAACTGAACTTGCTGTTTCGGAAATTTGTTTGAGAACTTATAAAACTTATAAAAAGAAATAAAGGAGTAAAAATAAATGAAAAAAATATTTGTCTTAATTGTATCGGCTCTTATGCTCTCTCTCGGAGTTCTTGCGGTGAACGTCGAGGACGAAGCATATTACGCAAAATTCAAGGATCAGAAAATCACGCTTAACGTTTATAACTGGGGCGAGTATATTTCGGACGGCAGCGAGGATTCGCTCGACATTATATCCGAATTTGAAGAACTTACCGGCATAAACGTAAACTATACGACCTACGAAACCAACGAAGACCTTTACGCAAAGCTTTCTTCGAGTAATTCAAAGTACGATATTATCATTCCGTCCGACTATATGATAGCGCGCATGATAGACGAAGATATGCTTGAAAAGCTTGACTATGAGAATATACCCAATATTAAGTTCATCGACGAAAAGTACCATAAGACCGACTTTGATCCCGAAGGCGCATATTCCGTGCCTTATACCTGGGGAACAGTCGGCGTTATATATAACACAAAGTACGTTGACAAAGCCGATCTCGGTTCGTGGGATCTTCTCTGGAACGAAAAATATGCCGGAAAGATACTCATGTTCTCAAACTCGCGCGACGCATTCGGCGTTGCTCTCAAAAAGCTCGGTTATTCTCTCAATACAACAGACGAAAACGAGATAAAAGAGGCTGCCGAAGAACTTAAAAAGCAGAAAAGCGTTGTTCAGGCATACGTAATGGATAGGGTTTTCGATAAAATGGAATCCGAATCCGCGCATATCGCAACATATTACGCAGGTGACTGCCAGACCATGATGAATACAAATCCCAATCTTGCTTTCTATTATCCGAAAGAGGGATACAATATCTTTATAGACTCGGTTTGTATTCCCAAGGGCACTCAAAATAAGGAGGCAGCCGAAGCTTTCATCAATTTTCTCTGCGAAACAGAAGTTGCGAAGGCAAACAGTGAGTATATCTGCTATTTCACGCCTCAGACAGAGGCTGCAAAGCTTTTAGAAGTTGATGAAAGAATACAGCCGACAGACGAAAGCCTTGAAAACTCCGAAAGCTTTGTCGCACTTCCCGACGAGACAAATTCTCTTATGGACTCTCTCTGGATAGAAGTAAAAAGCGGTCTCGGAACAGATAATTTCAGCAGCGCGATAATTCCCGTCGCAATAATCATTATTTTAGGCGTTGTGATATTTGCAATACTTTCGGTGCTGAGAAACAATAAGAAAAAGAAACTCAATTACTGATGTTCATAAAAAATTAAATATTAAATTTAAATTCTTCTTTACAAAAGCATACCGCTGTGATATAATATCTCAGTAAGCTGTTTGCGCATTGCTTTGCCAAGGGAAATATCCTCACTCTCATACATGAGAGTTAAAAAGGTGTTCACCGACCCTCGGCTATGTTTTGCGGAACGCAAAAAACAATAAATGAAAGGTGGAAAACACAATGCTTACAAAGGAAATCAAGCAGAGCATCATCGACCAGTACAAGACTCATGAGGGCGACACGGGTTCTCCCGAAGTTCAGATCGCTATTCTGACTTACAGAATCAACACTCTTAACGAGCACCTCAGAGAAAACCACAACGACCATCACTCAAGACGCGGTCTTCTCAAGATGGTAGGACACAGAAGAAGCCTTCTCAACTACCTCACCAAGGTTGACATTGAGCGTTACCGTGCAATCGTTGAAAAGCTCGGTCTCAGAAAGTAATCTTTGCATTAACGGGCGGATTTGCTTTGCGGCTTATTCGCCCTTAATTACTTTGTAGAGCCGCAAAACTTCTTTTAAAGAAAAAATAATTGTTTGCGGAGAAATTCGGTATTTTTGGCATTTACACGCACACCGGAGAATGGCAAGAAAAGAGTTCCGACGCGGGTGTAAGTGCAAAATTTACTTGAATGTTCTTCCGCAGACAAAGAAAAATAAAAATAACGGAGGAATGAAAATGTTTGAAAATTACAGAGTATTCTCAACAATGCTTGCCGGCAGAAAACTGTCGGTAGAAACAGGAAAGATCGCACAGCTTGCAAACGGCTCATGCCTTGTAAGATACGGCGATACGGCTATCCTTGCAACCGCAACCGCAAGCAAGGCTCCGAGAGACGGTATAGATTTTCTGCCGCTGTCGGTTGACTTTGAAGAAAGACTTTACGCGGTAGGAAAGATCCCCGGAAGCTTTTTAAAGAGAGAGGGCAAACCCTCCGAAAAGGCTATACTTACTTCGCGCGTTATCGACAGACCTATACGTCCGCTTTTCCCGAAGGATCTCAGAAATGACGTAACTCTCGACCTTCTCGTGCTTTCGGTTGATCCCGACTGCTCTCCCGAAGTAACCGGTCTTATCGGTGCGTCCATTGCGCTTTCAATTTCTGATATTCCGTGGAACGGTCCTGTTTCAAGCGTGTTTGTAGGACTTGTTGACGGCGAAATAGTCATCAATCCCACAGCCGAACAGAGAGAAAAGAGCGACCTTGAGCTTACCGTTGCGTCAAGCGCGAACAAGGTTGTTATGATTGAAGCCGGCGCCAAGGAAGTTCCCGAAGACGATATGTTCGACGCTATCATGAAAGCACATGAGATAAACGTTGAAATGGTTAAGTTCATCGAGCATATCAAGTCCGAAATAGGCAAGCCCAAATTTGATTATCCCTCCTGCGAAGTTGATCATGATCTTTACGATAAGATCAGCGACTTTGCAATCGAAAAGGTAAGATACGCGCTCGATACCGACGATAAGAATATCCGTGAGCAGAGACTTAACGTAGTTTACGATGAGGTCAACGCTTTTGTCGAGGAACAGTATCCCGACGAGGACAGAAAAGCAGAAGTTGCAGAGTGCCTGTATAAGCTCCAGAAGTTCGTTGTAAGAAGATGGCTGCTTGACGACGGAAAGCGCGTAGACGGAAGAAAACTCGACCAGATACGTCCTCTTGCCGCAGAAGTAGGTCTTTTCAGAAGAACCCACGGTTCCGCAATGTTTACCAGAGGACAGACTCAGGTAGTTACCGTTGCAACTCTCGGACTTGTCGGCGAACAGCAGATGCTCGACGGTATAGATAACGAAGAATATAAGAGATATATGCACCATTACAATATGCCGAGCTATTCCGTAGGCGAGACTAAGCCTTCCAGAGGCCCCGGCAGACGTGAGATAGGTCACGGCGCTCTTGCAGAACGCGCACTTGTTCCGGTAATTCCGCCGGTTGAAGATTTCCCGTATTCTATAAGACTTGTATCCGAGGTTGTTTCTTCCAACGGTTCGACTTCGCAGGGCTCTATATGCGCGTCTACACTTGCTCTTATGGACGCAGGTGTTCCGATTACAGCTCCCGTTGCAGGTATCTCCTGCGGTCTTATAACCGAGGGTGAGCGCTGGATGACAATGCTTGATATTCAGGGACTCGAAGATTTCTTCGGCGATATGGACTTCAAGGTTGCCGGCACAAAGAAGGGTATAACCGCAATTCAGATGGACCTCAAGATTGACGGTCTTACTCCCGAAATAATCAAGGCTGCATTCGCACAGACCAGAAAGGGTCGTGAATATATCCTTGACGAAGTAATGCTCAAGACAATAGATAAGCCGCGTGCAGATGTTTCCGACTTTGCACCCAAGATGATAACCATAAAGATTAACCCCGATAAGATAAGAGAAGTTATCGGTTCGGGCGGAAAGGTAATTCAGGGCATAGTTGCCGATACCGGAGCTAAGATCGATATTGAAGACGACGGTACGGTATTTATAGCGGCTGTCGATAAGAACGCAGGTCTTAAAGCTAAGTCCATAGTCGAGGCTATTGCTTTTGATCCCGAAGTAGGCGCTGAATTTGTAGGTAAGGTTACAAGAATCATGTCGTTCGGCGCGTTCGTTGAGATAGCACCCGGCAAGGAAGGTCTTGTACACATTTCAAAGCTCGACAAAAAGAGAGTTGAAAAGGTTGAGGACGTTGTTTCGATAGGTGATCAGATAAAGGTCAAGGTCGTTGAGATCGACGATAAGGGCAGAATTAACCTTTCACGCAAGGATTGCCTTTAATTAAAGACTTTCTTAACTAAATAAGCTTAAAAGGGCAGGATTTTTTCCTGCCTTGCTTAATAAAAACCAAATGTGCAAAATCAATCAGGAGAAGTCATAAAAATGGAAGAAATGCGTCTTCAGAAATATGTTTCCGACTGCGGTCTTATGTCAAGGCGTGCCGCCGAAAAAGAAATAGAAAAAGGACACTTCACCGTAAACGGTGTGAAAGCGACGATAGGGCAGAAAATAGATCCGTCTCACGATAACGTCGAGTATAACGGAAAACCCATCAAGGGCGGAGCAAAAAAGCTCTATGTAATGCTTTATAAGCCGAGAGGATATGTCACAACAATGAGCGACGAAGAGGGAAGAAAGTGTATTCCGGAATTGCTCACCGATATTCCCGAAAGAGTATACCCCTGCGGCAGACTCGATATGGAGTCCGAGGGACTGCTCATACTCACAAACGACGGCGAAACCGCAAATAAGCTTATGCACCCGAAAAATCACGTCGATAAGATCTATCATGTTAAGATAAAGGGCGAGATAGAGCCGGAAAAGCTTGAAATTCTGACGTCGCCCATGGAAATAGACGGATATAAGATAAAGCCCGTAAAGGTCACGATAATTGAGCGCAAAGAGGGAAATACCACGCTTAAATTCGTGCTGAGCGAGGGCAGAAACCGTCAGATAAGAAAAATGTGCGAAATAGCCGGACTTACCATAACGCGCCTTAAAAGGGTTGCCGTCGGAGAGCTTACTATCGGTATGCTCACACCCGGCCGATGGAAGTACATGAACTATAACGAGATAAGCTATCTCAAAAATCTCTGAGATTTGTAACGGAGTAGACAAATGCTTGAAATAAGACCTGTTTATACCTCTTATGAGCGCGAGGAATATACCAAAATGTTCGGGATAGTTCCGGAAAAGGACTGCTTTGTTATCGCCGCGCATAACGGCGGAAAATTCGTCGGCACGGCTTACGGAAAGGTGACTCCTCCGAACGCGGTAATTTATCTTATGAGCCTTGTGGACGGGTATGACGATGATGTTGACAGATTTCTCTTAGGCAAGGCGGCACTGAATTATATCGATCTTAGCGGCGGAGTTGACGTTGAGTATACCGGAGACGATATGCGCCTTGCAAAGGCACTCGGATTTTCGACAAAGACAGAAGTTCCGACGCTCAATCTCACGGGATATTTCGGCGAAAAGCACGGTGGGGCAAAATAACGCCGAAAATGGCGTCGGTTGTATTCAAATTGTCGGAAAAACCATAAAAATGTAATATTCACACGTAAAGCGGCGTATAAAACACGTTGCCAAAGCAAATATTTTTGAAAAAGCTATTGACAAATGCCGCTTTGTGTGATATACTATATAGGCAGTGTTGAGGGACGGTAAAGTTTCGGTATGTAAGCTGTATGCCGGAGTGGCGGAATTGGCAGACGCCCGGGACTTAAAATCCCGTGAGACTTATATCTCGTACCGGTTCAAGCCCGGTCTCCGGCACCAAACAATCATATATCGCGGAGTAGAGCAGCCCGGTAGCTCGTTGGGCTCATAACCCGAAGGTCGTTGGTTCAAATCCAGCCTCCGCAACCAGTGAAAACCTCGTATTTAAGCCATTTTCGGCAGATGCGGGGTTTCTTTTTGCGTTCAAACGGCTTTAAAAATTCAACAATAATTCAACTCGGCGGAAAAATCACGCCTTTTTCAAAAAAATATCGGATAAAATATCGGCGTTTCTTTGGTCTGCTTCTTCCATGATATGAGCATAAATGTTTGCCGTTGTAGAAACCTGTGCGTGTCCTAATCTCTTTGATGACCTTGAAAATATTCTCGGCAAAAAGGGCTGCAACTGCTCGGAGATGGTGTTCAAAAATTCCTCATGGCAGCCGCAGGTCACGGAGGGCGTTCTTCGCGGAGAGAGCCTTGCGGTTTTGAAAGAATATTTCGGCAAACACGATAAGAATTAAAAATGACGGCTTTTCAATACAGATAAGTTCGGCAGAAATTTTGCTGTCAGAGGATTGTGTCGATTGTAGTTTTTTACTTTAAAAATTACAGTTATGTTATGGAAACAGGGTGCGGACGTAAAGTCCGCACCCAACGCGATTTATGCTAAATCTATTTCTGACTGCCGCATTGGTTTCTGCCGGTTCTTGTTTTTATTCGGCTGTAATATAAAGTCAGTTATACCCGATATGTACTTTCCGATTTAACTTTTCTAAAGAGAAAAAGTCATAATAATGTGATAAAATTAAATAAATAATTTGCGGGAATGATAAAATGTCTTTTAAAATCACGGCGAAAAACGATATGACAGCAGAGCTTGACCACGGCGCGGTTCTTCCGCTTGTATTCAGGCTTACGCTGCCTGCCGTTGCGGCGCAGCTCATAACGTTTCTGTATAATATAGTAGACAGAATGTACGTTGCAAAAATAGAGGACAGCGGAATGGACGCACTTGCGGCTCTCGGAATAGTTCTGCCGATAACGCTGATTATTCAGGCGTTTGCAAACCTTGTCGGGCTCGGCGGTTCTCCGCGCGCCGGTATTAAACTCGGCGAAGACGACAGGGACGGAGCAAACCGCATATTTAACAATGCGTTTGTAATGCTTGTAATCATAGGCGTTGTTTCGGGAGCGTTTTTCTTTGTGTTTGCAAAGCCTGTCGTCGTGCTTTTCGGCTGCCCCGAGAGTGCGGCGGACTTTGCGGTGTCGTATCTCAGAATATATTCTTTGGGTTCTGTTTTTGTAATGCTCGCGCAGGGGCTTAATCCGTTCATACTTACGCAGGGCTATTCCTTTACGGCAATGAGCTATGTTCTGACGGGAGCTGTGATAAATATAATACTCGATCTGCTGTTTATATTCACTTTCGGTATGGGAGTGCGCGGCTCAAGCCTCGCGACGGTAATTTCGCAGTTCGTTTCGTGTATTCTTATAATGCTTTTCTTTTTTTCGGAAAAAAGCCTGTTTAAGTTTGTGAAAGATCAGTTCAGACTTTGCAAAAGCATAGTTTTCAGCATAGTATCTCTCGGATTTACGCCGTTCGTCATGACGGTTACGGAATGTGCCGTGCAGATAGTGTTCAATATTTGCTTAAACGCGTCTACCGGAGGAAATAAGGACTATACCGCGGCTCTTACGGTAATGTTAAGCGCATTGCAGCTCATATCTCTTCCGCTTAACGGACTGGGCAACGGTATGCAGCCTTTTGTAAGCTATAATTACGGCAAAGGCAACGCAAAACGCCTTAAAAAGGGAATAACGGACGTGACGGTTATCGCATTTGTGTTTGCGCTCTGTATATGGTCGTTATCTCTCTGCGTGCCGGTGCTTTACGCGCGTCTGTTTTCGGCAAGCGAGGCAGTCACGGAAATAGTAAAGAAATATACTCCGTTTTTCCTTATGGGCTCTATAATGTTCTTTGTCCAGATGACGCTGCAAAACGTAAACGTGGCTCTCGGGCAGGCAAAGTCCGCGCTTGCGCTTGCCGTGACAAGAAAGGTTATAATACTTATTCCGCTTTGCTTTGCGCTCACGCATTTTCTCGGCTTTAAGGGCGTGTATATGTCGGAGGGAATTGCGGATCTTGCAGCCGGAATAATCACGTCGGTCGTTATTTTTACAAGCTTTCCGAAAATTTTCAAACGCCGCGAACAGGACGTAAAGTGCGGTGTAAGCAATCATGGCAAATAAAGCATTTCAGAATTTTCGGAAAAACGGCATAAAAAAGCCCGCCGTTTGCGGCAGGCGCGAGAAAATATTTGCTTTACGTTAAATCAGACGCGGTATCCTTTGCTTTTGAGATAAGCGTCGGCAGGCATGAGCCAGTCGGTCTGCATTATGTCAAAACCGCGTTTTGCTATCCAGCCCCAGCCGCTGTCGGGATCTCCTGACGCAGATATGTCGTCGTTGTGCTTTGCAGCAATGACGTCGCGGTAATCGTACACTATCGAGTTGCACCATACGGCAAGACCTTTTTCGTGCATTGCGTTTATGTAGTCCTCTGATGCTATTTCCTTCCCGTCGGTGTCAAACAGCGCTTCGACACCGATAAAGTTTAAGTTTGACGCAAGCAGAAGATCGCTTACCGTGTCCTTGTCGCGGACTATTGCCATATACATAAGTTCTGGAGCGGTCTGTTCGAGAGAAAAAAGCTCTTTTTCGTTAAAACTGCTTTTTACAATGACCTGTTCCTCCATGCCGAGAGAACGAATGACCTCCGTTATATCTTTCATCGCTGTCCAGAATTTGTCAACGTTTATAAAACATCTTCCTTTGAGACGTGACATAACATCGTAAAAGGTGCTTACGCCGTATTCCGTCGGTACGTTGTCAAAATTCAGATAACGCAGCTTTTCAACCTCGTCCGAATACATATCCTTTATAAAAACAGGCGAGCCGAGATGTGCGCGTTCCATTCCGGGGTGGAAACAGTACAGCTTTCCGTCCTTTGATACGCTAACGTCAAGCTCTATAATGTCTGCACCATGAATTATAGCCGCTTCATATGATTCTGCAGTGTTGCAGGGTATATTTCCGGCACAGACGCCGCGGTGTGCCGCAAGCAGGATTTTTTTCTTTTCTATCAAAGAGTAAAGTGGGTTCATAAAGTTTTTTCCTTTCGCGTGCTGTTTTTTAGCACATTTTATATTCCGATCTTTACCGGGAATTATAAAAGACTCAGGAGGCTTTGTCAAGCACTGCGGAAAAAATGAGCAAAACAGAAAAGAAGTCAGCAAAATCGTGTCAGACAGAAGCTTACGGAATGTAAAAGTTTACCCAATATTAAACGGACAGAAACACTCGGAAATCCGGGAAATCTCTGTCCGTATTTTGTTGTGTTTTTCTGTAAAAAAGCGCCGTATCGCCGGTAAAGGTTTTTATTTGTTCACGGTGTATTCTGCGCTTTCGCAGAGAGGAGCTAAGTTTTCAGACCAGAGAAAAGCGCGTACCGTAACGCATGAATCTCCGTCAAAGCCTATGCTTTCAAAGGTTGTTTCGCCGTCCGAATTTACATTTACCGTTTTTACCGAGGTAATTCTGCCGTCGCTGTCAAAGCCGGCAAGATAAAGTACGCCGTTTCGCACATTTTCGGCACCGTACAGAGTAACTCTGTCTTTTTCAAGCACAATTGCTGTGTCGGTGGCTTTTATGTACTTTGCGTAAAGCGTAAAGGGGTGATTTACTGTTTGCGAGAAGTCGTATCTTTCGCCGTTTTCGGTGTACCAGCCGAAAAATCTGTATTCGTATTTCATAGGCTCGTATTCGGGCTTTTCAAATACGGCTCCTTCGGCAACATAGTAATCCGTGGGATATTCGCCGTCGTTCATAGGATCAAGAGTAATGCATACGCTCTTTGCAAGCTTGTGAACCTTTGAATTTTGATCGTAAATTACAACGTAGTCTGTGTCGTCGGAGCGTAAGAATGGACTGTAATCCTCCGATGTAACGTCGGTCAGTGCCTGTGCTTTGTCGGAAACCGAAATGCCGATCATGGGCGGAACGTCTTTCTCGGAAAGGCTGAGAGAGAGCACTCTGCCCGAATTGGCAAGGTATACGTTGTTTAGAATTTCTTCTTCGCCTTGTTCATCTGTTCCGGAAAGCTTCATATTGGCATATATCTGCGTGTCGTTTGAAATTGAAAGTTTCTTTACGTTGTGATATATGCCGGCACCGTTGCCGAACGCCGTATTTCTGACTATTCTTCCGCCGGAAATGCCCATTTCGGTGTATGAACCTTGGGCACAGATACCTCCGCCGTTTCCGTTTGCGGTATTGTCGCCGATACGTCCGCCGTACATATTGAATGAAACGGTGCTGTTGTCAAAATATATTCCGCCGCCGTCAGATGACGCACTGTTTCCGGAAATATCCGCATTTCCCGAAATTGTAAAGGAGCTGTTTTGGCGCAAATGAACTCCTCCGCCGAGTTTTGCCGAGTTTACGGAGATTTCGCCGCCCGACATATTTACCGAGGACTTTGCGGTGGCATATATACCTGCGCCGTATTGGTCGGCAGTGTTGCCCGAAATATATCCGCCCGTCATTGTGAGAACAGAACCTTCTTCGTTGAGAAGTATACCGCCGCCGTGCGCCAAGACTGTGTTTTCGGAAATTCTGCCGTTGCCCGACAGCGTCATTTTCGCCGCGTAATGCAGATATACTCCGCCGCCACAGATTGCGCTGTTGCCGTTTATTTCGCCGTCCGTCATTACTATGCTGCAGCCCGAACCTGTTGCATATATCGCACCGCCGTTGCCGCCTGCATTGTTTTGCGAAATGCTGCCGCCGAAAATTTTAACTTCAGATGTTCCGCACATAAATACGGCGCCGCCGGATAAAGTTGCATGGTTGTTTGAAATGCTTCCGCCGTACATATATAATTTGCCGCCGTCAAGGCAGATAGCAGCACCGTCTCCCGAAACTTTATTTTCGGTAATGTTTGCACCGTACATATAAACGCTGCCGCCTTTTGCGTAAACCGCGCTTTTTGCCGACGCTTTTTCGCCGCCTCTGTTTCCAATTTCGCCCGTACCTTTGCAGTCGCAGATAACAAGGTTCTTAAAGCCGGAAACAATGGGGTTTTCAAGGTCCGACGAAGTAAGCTTAAAGCCGTTTAAGCAGATGTAAAGGTCGGCGTTCTCGTTTCCGATACTGCCTGTGAGCGTTACGTCCTGCGTTAAGAATAGGTAGGCGTTTCCGTCCTCGTCGCAGATTATATCGCCGGTGCCGTCAAAGGCTGTAAACGATATGTCTTTTTTGGAAAGAATTTCGTGCTTTGACTCGTCGTAGCAATATGTATCTCCGCAAAGGCAGTGCGTGTGACGGGAGTCTATCCACTTTGCCGAGAGGGTAATGTCACTATCGACGGTCTTTGAAAAGTCGTATTTTTCTTCGCCGCAATACCAGCCGCCGAAAATGTATCCTTCGCGTATCGGATCGTCTGCCGGTGCGCTCACTGTTTTTCCGGGCAGGCACCTTGCGACGGTAACTTCATCGCCGTTCTGCGGATCGAATGTGACGGTATAGGATCTCGGTACAAGTCTGTGCTTGCTGTTTTCGTATATAACCGTGTAGTCGCTGTTGTCGGATATGATAAGCGCCGATCTGTCGCCGCCTTTGTCGTGATACTGATCTCTGAACACACGTTCAATGTCTACCGGTTCTTCAAGAGTCGGCGTTTTGCTGACGCTTACACCTATTTTTTCGCTGCCGTTAATACCTGTACGTAACTGAAACGTTCTGCCGTTGTTGAGATACAGGTTGCTTTCGGAGCCGTTTTCGGACGATGTGTTTCCGATTATTGAGGTGCCGCCGCCTATTTCAAGGTCATATCCGATATCTTTTTTGTTTAGGCATATTCCGGCACCGACAGGCGCTTTGTTCTTGGTTACGGTGGTTTTTGTAAATATCAGAGAATAATAATTTCCCACTATATATACTCCGCCGCCCATATCAGACGCGGTGTTGCCTTCAATCTCGCATAAGCCGCCCACGAGAAATGTATCGGCGTTTGTATAAATACCGCCGCCGCGGTTTGCGGAATTGTCCTTTATGAAAGCGATTTTATCCGCCGCGCTGCTGTCGGTAACAATATTGAAAGATGAGTCGCTGTTTAAAGATACGCCGCCTCCGTTTCCGTTTGCGGTGTTGCCGCTGACGGTGTTTCCGCAGTATAAATTGATCATTGCGGTAGATGTTACAAATATACCTCCGCCGTTTCCGGTTGCCGTGTTGCCGCATATTTTGCTGTCGCGTATACTGGTATTTATATTGCTTGCGCCGTTGCCGTTAAAATAGATGCCTCCGCCGTTTCCAGTCGCTGTGTTGTCGTGTATATTGCTGTTTCGTATATGCGAATAAGGGTATTTGCCCTTCTCCTCAACGTATTTAAAGCAGATACCGCCGCCGTTTTTGGCGCTGTTTTCGCCGGTTTCGATATTGTTTATGTTTACTATACCGCTTGTTTCTATAAATATTGCTCCTGCCATGTTCGACGCGGTATTGTTATTCGCCGTGATGTTGCTGATGTCGGCAGCCGTATTGCCGTTGATGTATACCGCACCGCCGTTGACTGCGCTGTTGCCGTTCATCTCACCGCCGTAGGTGTACATTTTTCCGCTTTCCACGGATACGGCGCCTCCCGAACCGTTTGGCACTTTGTTGCCGCTCATAATGCCGCCGCGCATGGTAAATGCCGCGCCGTTTGCATAGACAGCTCCGCCGTTTTTATATGATGTATTGCCCGTAAAGCTTCCGCCGAGAATGTATAATTCCGAACCGCTCTGCGCGTATATTGCGGCGCCGCCGTCCGAGGAGATGTTTTTGGTAAAGTTTCCGCCGTAAATGTAGGCTTTGGCGGAGTTTCCGACGCTTACCGCAGACTTTGCCGGAGTCTCGTCCGTTCCTCTGTTTCCAATTTCGCCCGTACCTTTGCAGTCGCAGATAACAAGGTTCTTAAAGCCGGAAACAATGGGGTTTTCAAGGTCCGACGAAGTAAGCTTAAAGCCGTTTAAGCAGATGTAAAGGTCGACGTTCTCATTTCCGATACTGCCTGTGAGCGCTACGTCCTGCGTTAAGAATATGTAAGCGTTTCCGTCCTCGTCGCAGATTATATCGCCCGTGCCGTCATACGGGACAAAGGAAATTTCTTTGCTTTCGAGATCGTCGTGGTTTGAGTTGTCGCCGTGGACGGTACTTCCGCACAGGCAGTGTGTGTGATCTGTCGTAATGCCGCTTGCATAGACCGCCGTCATAAGAAACAGCGCGGTAAACAGACTTAAAAAGACAGCCGTAATTTTTGCGGTCTTCATTGATAATACCTCCGTAAATCAGTTAACAGTGTTTTCTCCGAGTTCAAATTCAAATCTCATTGCGAGCGCCTCAAAAAGCTTTTTCATAATGTCGTTTGCGACGTTTTTTATGTCTATCGAGAGTACAGAATCCGTGACTTCCTTTATTTCGTCTTTCGGAACGTTGTACGCCGCAAGGCTCATTCCGAGAAAACGCGCAAGCTTTCTGTCAAGCGTGAAATATTTGTCGCACGGTCTTGCCATGTAGTTTCGCATAATTCCCGACGTGCCTATCTCAAGCTCGTAGAAGTCGCTTTCCGAAAGCGTCGGATTGTACGGCGAAAATATACTGTACAGCTCCGTCGAGGTTCTCTGGAATATATATTCCGTTGTGTTTCTGTTTGAATAGGCTTCGACGTATATATCGCGCAGATTTTCGTTAAGCTCCGTCAGCGTCAGCTGTATCGCGGTCTCCGCGGCATATATGTAGACCGGCAGAAGTTCTTTTTTGCCGACGTTCCTTGCCGCCGCAAACTGGCTGTCAAACATAAACTCCGTAAGATTGAGAAGAACTCCGTTTTTTGTGTGAAAAATGTTCTGGAAGGTCGAGTTTGTGACGTCCGCCTCCTTTAAGATTTCCGCGAGCGTTGTGCTGTGATAGCCTTTTTGTATAAACAGCCTTACACAGGCTGAAAGTATACGCCGTTTTGACTCTTTGCTGTCATATTTTCTCGGCATTTTTTACCTCCCACATTTTGACTTTGGTTTATAAGCCAATTATAACATAATACCGTAAAAAGTCAATACCAAAAAATAATTTATATTGCAAAAGAGTTATATATTCGGTAAAATTTCCCGCAGAGTTTGTGTTTTGTGTCAAGTCGCCTTGCAAATGAGTATTCATTATGGTACAATATCTTTAAAATATTTGATTTCAGAAAGTGAAAACCGCAAATGGACGGTAAACCGGAAAATAATATTGCAAACGGCAAATTTGAAAACCCTCATGTAAAATACAGGGGATTTCCGTTCTGGGCATGGAACTCGGAACTGAAAAAAGACGAGCTTGAAGAACAGATAGAAATTTTTAAATCCATGGGCTTCGGCGGATTTTTCATGCACGTGCGCCAGGGACTTGAAACGCGCTATCTCGGAAATGATTTCATGGACGCCGTAGAGGTTTGTGCAAAAAAAGCGAAAGAACTCGGAATGTACGCGTTTTTGTACGACGAGGACAGATGGCCGTCGGGCGCAGCCGGAGGATTTGTAACCGCGAACAAGATGTTCAGGCAGAAATATCTTGAGATGACCTGCCTTGACCGCAGCGACTCTTATCCCGATGAAAAGAGCGCCGCCGAAAACGGAGGATGCCTGTTTGTCGCCGCATTTTCCGTTGAAAAGGACAAAGACGGCTGTATGACGTCCTACCGCAGAATAGGACGTGAGGAAAGCGCTGAAGATAAGCGGTACTTTTTTATAAGAGTAGCGCCGGGAAACGAACCGAGATATAACTATCAGTCCTATACCGATACTTTGAACAAAGACGCTATGGACGAGTTTATAAAGATCACGCACGAGGCATATTATAAGAGATTTTCCAATGAATTCGGCAAAACGATGCCTGCGATTTTCACAGACGAGCCGCAGACGATACGGACGCTTTCGCTTGACAGAGGATTTTCAAAAAAGGACGCGCATATGGCATGGACTTTTGACTTTGCCGAAAGCTTTAAGGAAAAATACGGGTACGATATAACTGAAAAACTTCCCGAACTGTTTTTTGCCATGAAAGACGGCGGAGGATTCAAGACAAGATACGACGTGCGCAGACATATAAGCGAGAGATTCTGCACCGCGTTTACGGATAATATAGGAAAATGGTGCTCCTCCCACGGCATTGCTCTTACGGGGCACGTTCTCGGAGAAGATTCTTTGGGGGAAATGTGTCTTACTCACTGCGACGCAATGCGCACATATAAATATATGCAGATTCCCGGAATAGACGTTCTGTTCGACGATAAATGCTTTACGACTGCGGTTCAGTGCAGATCGGTTGTGCGTCAGTTCGGCAAAAGCGGCATGACGTCGGAGATGTTCGGCGTTACGGGCTGGGACTTCGATTTTCGCGGACATAAATTCCAGTGCGACTGGCAGATGTGTCTCGGAGTGACGCTCAGAGTTCCGCACCTTTCATGGCAGACAATGAAAGGAGAGGGGAAACGCGACTATCCCGCAAGCATTTTTTATCAATCTCCGTGGTACAAGGAATATAAATACATGGAGGATTATTTCGCAAGAGTTTGCGAAACGCTGGATAAGGGAAAGCCTGTGTGCCGCACCGCGGTAATACACCCTGTCGAAACATACTGGCTGCTTTCGTCCGCAAAAGCCGAGAGTGAACCTTTCTGCCGTGAACTTGACGAGCATTTTCATGAACTTTGCCGCGGACTGCTTACAGGCGGAGTTGACTTTGACTATATAGCCGAATCGCTTATCGGCGATATGAATACAAGCGAACTTCCTTACGACACGGTTATTGTCTGCGATTGCATTACGCTGCGTCCCGAGACGATAGAATTTCTGGAGAATTTCCGCAAGAACGGCGGAAAGCTTATAATCATGGGGAAAGCGCCGGAGATGAGCCTCGGTGTAAGCTCGAAAGACGCACGTTCGTTGAGTGATCTTGCCGTGTGCATACCTTTTTCGCTTACCGAACTGTTCTTTAATATCCGTCCCGACGTTCTTATTCTGAACGAATCCGGCATAAAGACTGACAATCTGCTTTATACAAGAAAGCATACCAAAAAATGCGACTATCTGTTTGTGGCACAGGCAAAGGACTTTGACGTTCCGCATATAACGAGAAAGCAGAAGATAAGCATAACCGTTGACGGTATGTATGTTCCGAAACTTTGTGACGCGCTTGACGGCAGTATAAAAAAGGTGAACTGCCGCGTGTGTGACGGAAAGACCGTTATGTACTTTACGCTGTGCAATTCCGACTCGCTGCTTATAAAGCTTACGCCGTCTGATAAAGAATATGAGTATACCGCGCCGGATAATAAGCTATTATGCAAAGAAACCGAGCTTTCGTCCGAGGTTGAAATAAAGACCGAAGAACCCAATGTTCTGCTGCTTGACAGAGCGGACTTTTATCTCGACGGAGAACTTGTCTGCCGCAGAGAGGAGATACTTCGCGCAGATAATAAGATACGCGAAAAACTCGGCTTTGATAAGCGCGAAACAAAGGTTGTTCAGCCGTGGGCGGTCGCGCATGAGCCCGAGGATCACACGGTTCTAATGAGATTTGAATTTGAAAGCGATATTGATTATTCCGGCGCGCTTATAGCTCTCGAAAACGGCGGAAAGTCCAAGGTTATGCTTGACGGAATATCCGCCGATACAAAGCCGTGCGGCTTTTACACCGACAAAAACATTCTGACATATGCCTTGCCGCCGATAAAGAAAGGCGTCAACATTCTCGAAATATCTTTGCCGTTCGGAGTGCGCACGGATCTTGAAAACTGCTTTGTTCTCGGAGATTTCGGCGTGGAATGTGTCGGCGAATACGCGCACATAACGCAAAAACGCAAAGTATTTCGCTACGGCACGCTTACGCAACAGGGCTATCCGTTCTACGGCGGAAACGTCGGTTACAGCACCGAATTTACGCTCAAAGAAGAATCCGGCGTCATCATCGGCGCGACGTTTTGGAAAGGAACCTTTGTCAAGGTGTTTGTTGACGGAAAAGATGTCGGAAATATCGCCTTTGCACCGTATGAGCTTACTCTGAATTCGCTTACGGCAGGAAGACATACTCTGAAATTTGTGCTTTACGGCAACCGTTACAATACTTTCAGTGCGCTGCATAACCTCTGCGCCGGAAGAAAGAGAATGTATATAGGTCCGATATACTGGCGCAGCCGCGGAGACAACTGGTCCTACGAATACAGAATACAGGAATTCGGAATTTTAAAGAAACCGACCGTAAAAATAATAAACGGAGATAAATAAAATGTTTGTAACTTATGCACACAGGGGAGTCAGCGAATACTGGCCCGAAAACACACTAAGCTCATTCTATGCGGGAATAGACATGGGAGCAGACGGCGTTGAAACCGACGTACAGCGCACAAAGGACGGAGTGCTTGTAATCTATCACGATCCTCGGCTCATGCGCGTATGCGGGCAAGAGGGTACGGTTCAGGACTACACCTTTGAAGAGCTTACAAAGTTCTTTGCATATAATAAAGAGTACGGCAGAAAGGATAAAATAATTACCTTTGAAGAATTTCTGAGATTTATCGGCTGCCGCGATCTTACCTTTGCAATAGAGCTTAAGGACAACGGCATTGCCGCAGACGCGCTTGATCTGCTCGATAAATACGATATGAAACAAAAGACGATAGTTACATCTTTTATATACAGTGAGCTTGAAGCAGCATAAAAGACCGGAAAGGGTTACCGTCTCGGTTATCTGTACGACGATACGACAGATGAGGTTATGGAGCAGCTGAAAAAAATAGAAGCTTTCCAAGCGTGTCCCAAAGCGTCAACGATAACGCCGGAAATACTTGAAAAGCTTTGCGCAAATGGTCTTGAATGCCGCGCATGGGGTATATTCGATACCGATATTATGAAAAAAACATACGATATTGGTGTTGACGGCGGTATGACAGTTAATTTCCCCGATAAGCTTTTGGAATATATCAGGGAAAAGTCAAAGAATAACTGAAAACGAACCAAATATATAAGAAAACCGGAATCCGTTTTGCTGCGGACTCCGGCAATTTTTTTATTCCTGTATGTAGTGGCTTTTAATAAACTCGCTGTCCATGATAAGAACATAGAATACTCTGCCGTAATATGCGTTGTCAACGATACGCCCGTGATCAAGTACCGGTTTGTATACGCCTGACTTTGTCGCAAGGTGAAACTGAACATAGTCGTTTGAACCGTCGGATCTTGCGTTTATCTGTTTCCATATGCTCTTTTCTACGTTTTCGCGCTCATCGGGACGTATGAGATTTCCGAAACTGTGATGAGTGAATTTCAGAAAATCTTCGAGATCGTCGCAGCCGACAAATTTGATCATTTCATTGTTTGCAAACAGTATTTCGTCGGTTTTGCCGGTGCTGTCGGCTCTGTATATCAGAAACGCACCGGGAAGATGTTCGGAAACCTCGTTTAATGCAAATCCGAGCTGAGATCGTTTGTGCGACATGAGCTTTTCGCTGTATTCAAGACAGCCGTGTTTTCCGTTTAGCTTTACCTCATATAAAGCCATATCGGCTTTGCTGAAAAGCTCGGAGGTGTTTTTTGCATATTTCGGATATTCGGCATATCCTGTCGAAATACTGTATGAATACTTTATACCGTTAAACGTAAACGAGCGTTCCGTAAAAGTAAAATCATTAAGTAATTTTGATGCATTTTCACTCGTCGTGTTTTTAAGTATGATACAGAATTCGTCTCCGCCGATTCTGCCCATTATCGAGTCCGTCGGAAGCAGAGATTTCATGCTGTCGGCAAGCTGTTGAAGGATTTTATCACCGAAAGCGTGACCGTATCTGTCGTTGATGAATTTAAAATCGTCAATATCAAAGGTTACGCCTACGCAAGGTGCGTTTGGGCATTCCAAAACGAATTTTTTTGCACTTTCGTCAAATCCGCTTCGGTTGAGCAAGCCTGTCAGCGTGTCGGTTGTCGCAAGAATGAGGAGTTGTTTTTTTTGCTCGTCAAGCATAATGAGAACAGCCAGCAATCCTGGTATAAGCAGAACTATTATCATGCCGCCGACATATATTCCGATAGTGCTCGATTTTACGCTCCAGCCGTCACGCGGCATTACGTCAAGTTTCCACGAGCAGCTGCCGAGTTCAAATTCGTATGAGACCGGTTTTTTGATTTTTCCTTCCGAACTGCAGACTTCCTCGTATTCCGGATTCAGAGCCGAAACCGTTTTTGAAAGAGAATATTCATACCCGAAATTTCCGAGAGTCTGAATTGAATTTTCAAATATTTCCGGCACTTTTATAATTACAACCGCAAAGCCCCAGAAATTGCTGCTGCCGTCGCTGTTTTTGAGAAACACGGGATTTCTTATTGCGATTCCCATGCTTCCTTGATTCAGTTCAAACGGTCCCTGCATTGTTATAACGTTGTGCTGTTTTGCATAGTGAACAAATTCGCTGCGGCTCGGATCGCCGAGAAGATCTATCTTGCCCGATTCGTTCCCCGTTTCCGGGTATATGCTTTCAACCACGCCGCCGGGTGCTAACTGAATGCTGTGTATGTAGTATGTCATCAGATTTCGTGCGACAGTGTCGAAATTGTTTACACCGCCGTTTTCGCTTATGATGATCTGCTCAAGCGCGTCGGTTACTGCAATTCCCTGATTCAGGTCTGTGATGAGACGGTTGGCGTATGTGGTTGCGTTTAGCGCGGTTCTTGTGTATATAAGATTTTTTCCTGCAAAGTATTCGATATGAACAATTACGTTAAGAATTATAAATCCCGCTATAAACACAAATGTCGGCAGGAGAAATATAGGTTTGAGTTTTGTTTTTTTATATGGCTTCATGCTCTGTTTACGGCTCCGGATATTTTGTTTTTGTTAAAATTTTATAAGCTTAATAAATACGAAATGTTGAACTAATACTTACATAATATTATACGGCGGATAAATGACGATTTATATGTAATTTGTTAAATACATGCTAAACTCCGAATAAATTTTCACAATAAATTTTGTAAATTCGGATTTTTCGGAGATTGTACTTTAAGAATCAATTTATGGATTTCAGCTTTTGCTTAAAAACAATTTACCAAAATAAACCGCCGCCATATCTGCATAAAACTCCTATTGCTTACAAAAAATAGTGCTGTACCACAAAAGCAAAAAGGAGTTTAATATAAATGAAAGCAACAGGAATCGTAAGAAGGATAGACGATCTCGGAAGAGTAGTAATCCCTAAGGAAATCAGAAGAACAATGCGTATACGCGAGGGCGACCCTCTGGAAATATTTACAAACCGCGACGGCGAGGTCATATTCAAAAAATATTCTCCGATAGGAGAACTTCTCGGATTTGCGTCGCAGTATGCCGATACGCTTTACAAAACAAGCTCGTATCCTGTCGTGATATGCGACAGGGATTCGGTTGTCGCGTTTGCCGGACTTTCAAAGAAAGAGTGTGCGGATAAGAAAATATCTCCGGATATTGAGTCCGTCATGGAATCGCGCCAGATCTACGTTCACAAGAGCGGCGAAAAGCTTATGCAGATAATCGACGGAAACGAAAAAATCAACATTTCCTGCGCAATGCCGGTTATCTCCGAGGGCGATGTGATAGGCGCTGTTGCAAGCATATATCCCGAAGGCGCCGAACAGACCTCACCGGGCGACGTCGAAACCAAGCTTATACAGACCGCCGCCGTTTTTCTCGGCAAGCAAATGGAAGAGTAAACCGTTATTTTCAATGTTTTTTGTATCTCTTTGTGTTTCCGCTGCGAATCTGACTGCCGCAGCGGATTTTTGTATGCCTTTCGGATAATATCGCGCTTTGCTTATATTTTAAGCCGAACGGAAAGTTTTCAGTCTGTATATGAGAGTGAAATACGGCTGTGCGCATCGGCCGCATACATTTTGTGGTTTTTTGTGCAAGGCTTAAAACTATTCTCTTGACAAAAGCTTTATTTTTACTATAATAGTTGTAGGTACAACTATGTACATACAACAGTATAACGCTTCGGAGGAACATATATGGACATTACGGAACGTAAAATAACCAAAATCGCACGTGAGGCAGAAAAGCTTGTGCTTGTCATGCTGCGTGAAGATGGAGTAGGTACGGCGGAGATAGACCTGATTCACGCTCTGCGGCATAATCCCGGCTGTACTCAGGCAAAGCTTGCGGAGGTACTGCACGCGGATAAGGCAGCCATTGCGCGAAGAACAAAAAATCTTGAGACAAAAGGCTTTCTTGTGCGAAAGGACGATCCCGACGATAAGCGCAGCCGGCTTATTTATCCTACCGAAAAGGCGCAGACGCTCAAATCGACAAAGGCAGAGATCGAGGAGGATTTTTATAAATACCTGACGGACTTTTTGACGCCGGACGAGGCAAAAAACTTTGCGTCGCTGCTTGACAGAATGTATATCGCATCAAAAACCGAAAGCCGCGCAGGATTTCCGCATTTTACGGGCAGATCGGGGAAATTGAAAAAATATGAAGAAGAATAAAACCTTTTGTCCGGACAGAATTATGTCATATTTCGGCGCGGAGTGGCTGCCGCTTGCGCTTGTCACCGTTTCGGGATTGATTTATAATATAGGCTTGCTTGCGGCGCCGTGGTTTGAGGGACGACTTGCACAGTGCCTTGCGGATATTCTCGGCGGAAACGAGACTGCCGCGGCAATGGCATTTCTTGTGTTTTCATATATTGCGGTTACGCTTTTAGTACAGGCGGCAAGATTTGTAAAACGCTTTTATGTACGGCGTTTTGCAAACAATATAAACCGCAGAATGAAAGGAATTCTGTATGCAAATCTTGTGCGCAAGAGCCGTGCGTCTTTGGAAGATGAGGGCGCTGGAGAGCTTATGACAAAAGCCATATCCGATGTTGACGACTGCGTTGAGGGAATGAGAAAATTTACTACCGAGGTTTTTGACACGGGCGTTGCTTTGGCAGGATATGCGGTCATGCTTTTTGTATATGACCGGCGCCTTGCGCTGCTGAGTCTGATATTTACTCCAATATCGTACTTTTGCGCGGTGCGAATGAAAAAGCCGGTGCAGCGCGCGGGAACGGCATATAAAAAGGCTGCCGGAATACTGAGCGGCGCTACTCTTGACCGTGCTGAAAATGCTGTGACTTACCGTATATACGGCTGCGAGGACGCAAGGGCAAAGCTTTATGAAAACGCTCTGAATAATTATGAAAAGAGCGCTGTTCGTTCAAATGTGTGGCAGTCGGCACTTCCGCCGCTGTATCTTGCGGCATCGGGTGCAGGCACTTTGTTTATCCTGTGGTTCGGCGCAAAAAATGTGCTCGGAACAGGGTGGAGCGCGTGGGATATTGCGGCGTTTACGACATTTCTTTCATGCTTTACAAAGCTGACGGTCAAATCTTCTAAAGTTGCAAAGCTGTTTAACTCCGTGCAGAAAGCCGAGGTTTCATGGAAAAGAATAAAGCCGCTCATGAAAACACCGGAACAGCTCAAAGAGATTGATGTACCGCAGCCTTCTGATGTAACGCTTGAAGATCTTTCTTTTGCATACGCAGACGCACCTGTCTTTTCGGGACTTTCGCTTACTGCACAGCCCGGCGATATAATCGGAGTGACAGGCCCCGTTGCCTGCGGTAAATCAACATTCGGGCGCTTGTTCCTTTGCGAATCGCCGTACGGCGGCTCGGTTCGTTTCGGAAACAGAGAACTTTTCGGACTTTCTCAAAGGGAAATTTCGGAAACCGTCGGGTATCTTGGGCATGATCCCGAACTCAACGCCGACACAGTGAAGAATAACGTGCTTTGCGGCAGCAAAAAAGATGTCGAGCCGTATCTTAAAGCAGTTGCGCTTGACGGCGAGGTTGCTGCTATGGAGAACGGTGCCGAAACCGTGATAGGAACGTCAGGCGTGCGCCTTTCGGGCGGTCAGGCACAGAGGCTTGCGCTTGCGAGAACGCTTGCGCATCCGCGGCCGCTTATGATTCTTGACGATCCTTTTTCGGCGCTTGACCGTAAAACCGAGGACACGGTGTTTAAAAATCTTAAAGAATATGCAAAAGATAAAGTTGTGTTTCTTATTTCTCACAGGCTCTATCACTTTTCGCAAATGCGTAAGGTGATATTTATGGAGGACGGAAAAACGTCTGTCGGCACGCATGACGAGCTTTTAAAGAATGTGCTGTCATACCGCAGACTTTACGAAAGCCAGACAGGAGGCGAACAGCATGAAGAACAGCAATAAAAACGGCGTGTTTGCGGCAGTTCTTGAGGCAATGCGTACACACAGATTTCTCACTGTCGGAACGGTTCTCTGCGTTGCGGCATCTGTTGCCTCGTCGCTTATTCCTCCGCTGCTGCTTGCACGCGTGATAGACCGACTTACGGGAGGACTTCCGTTAAGCTTTGCCGCGGTGCTGCTCTATTTCGGCAGCCTTGCGCTGGAAGGTGTTTTTTCTTCGGCACAGGAAACTCTGCTTGTGCTTTTCGGGCAGAAAATGACTCACGCTTTAAGGTCTGAAATGTCGCAAAAGCTTATCCGTCTGCCTGCCGATACGCTTGTTACGCAAAATCCCGGCGAGGTCGCCGCACGCTTTTCGGGTGATGTTGACACGGTTGAGGCGCTTTTTACCTCGGGTATTATCAGCATGGCTGCTGACGCGTGCCGTATAATTTCGATTTTGGCGGTCATAGCGGTGAAAAACACGGGACTTGCGCTGATCTTGCTGTTTGTACTTCCGCTATTTGCGCTTTTTACGCGCCGTGTGCAGAAGAAAATGCTTTCGGCTCAGCTCGATAACCGCCGTGCAGTTGCCGCAGTGTCGGGAAAGGTTCCCGAAACATTGCATAATATACGCACAATACGCGCGCTCGGACTTGAGAGCTATATGGAGCATAGGTATGACGCGCTTATCGGCGAAAGCTACGCCGCCGTTGAAAAAACAAACTTCTATGACGCAGTTTATTCTCCCGTGGTTCTTTTGCTCAACGCTGCCGTTGTCGGCATTGTCATGCTGCTGTCGGCTTCGGGAAACGCAGAGATCCTTACGCTTTTCGGAATGTCCGTCGGAACATCTGTCGCAGTTATAAATTACATATCCCGTATTTTCTCTCCGATTGAAAGCCTCGGTATGGAAATACAGACAATTCAGTCGGCAATGGCGGGAGTTAAGCGTATAGACGCGTTTCTTGCACAGTCCGAACGCACCGTCATGCCGGAACATAGAGACTCCGTACACGGAGATGTTGTATTTTCAGGCGTTACTTTCGGATACGATTATAAACCTGTGCTTAAAGACTTTTCCATGTCGGTAAAGGAGGGAGAGCAGGTGACGCTTACGGGCAGAACCGGTGCAGGTAAAAGCACATTATTCAAACTTCTGCTCGGACTTTATACGCCCGAAAATGGAGATATTACAATAGGCGAAGTAAAGGTTTCTGATATTGCGGACAGCGAAAGACGCGCGTGTGTAGGCTGTGTGGAACAGCATTTTTCGCGTGTGCCGGGGACGGTGCTGGATCAGATAACGCTTTGCGACCCGAATATTACGGAGCAGATGGCGCGCACTGCCGCAAAGCTTGCAGGAATTGACGACGCGGTGCTTTCTCTTCCCGACGGTTACAATACCGTGTGTACCGAAGGAATGTTCTCTCAGGGCGAGTGGCAGCTGCTGTCGGTTGCCCGTGCCGCAGCGGCAGATCCAAAGGTGCTGCTTTTGGACGAAATAACCGCAAATCTTGACGCCGAAACCGAGAGCCGCGTGCTTGAGGCTCTGCACCGCGCATCAAAAGGTCGTACAGTGCTTTCAATATCGCATCGCCTTTATGAAAATCTCGGCGGCAGAAGAGTTGAGATAAAAGGCTGTCGAAATTCCTGTGACGGATAAAATTATAGCGGAAATTATATTTATAAAAAGGTACCTGTGTGTGATAGGTACCTTTCCGTTTATTATCCGTTATGCGGCTGCGGTCTGTGATTGTCCGTAATCATTATGTATGCATGAATTTTTAAGCGTTAATACGTTTGAATGCATTGACATAAATCTGAATGCCGTGTATAATTAAACTGTAAATTACAGAATATCGTTTTGGTGTATGAAAACGCATGAAAATAAATTATCAAAGTTATATAAACGGGGTGCTTTGATTGAAAACTAAAAATTCAGGAGTTGCTTTAATCGCAGCGGCTGTTATTGCCGTACTGCTGTTTATTTCTTCCGGCTGTACGCAAAATACTGCCGTGAACGCAGAAAACGAAAAATTTGACGGCAATATATCAAACAGAAACCTTGCAATTTTTCATGACGGCGAATACTTTTTCAATCTGACGGACGGGATCTGGAAATGCAGCGAAACCTTTGAAAATATAGAGAGGCTTACATACGGCTATTGCGAATATCCGTTTATTAAAAACAAAACTCTGTATTGGATCTCGCCGGACGAGGGTGTTTGCAGCCTTGATCTTTGCACCAAAGAGAAGAGTGTGGTCATTCCCGATGATAATGTCATATACCTTGCACCGATTGCCGACGGCTTTGCGGCGGTTTGTGAGGATAAGCTCTTTATTTGTGCCGATAATTCAGTAAATGAATATGAATTTGAGTGCGGACGCGTTTTGTTTGCTGATGATAATGGTATTCTGTACTGCACAAAAGAATCTCAGAATGAGATGTGTATATTTGATTTCTATACATTGGAAAGCAGCAGCCTGTTTTCTCTGAAAGACGGAAAGTTTTCGGATAAAGCGGTATCGGACGGCAGAAATATATACTTTATGAAAGATAGAGAATATCCGGAATCGGATCTGTGCGTATACGATACGAAAAACAGAAAAGTCAGGGTTCTCGCTGAAAATATCGTATCCGGAGATTTCAATGTCAGCGGCAAATACTGCTATTATTCCGATTGGGGAAACCCGGAGGTGTGTTCGCTGTTTTTGCTTGATACCGGAACAATGCAGAAAAACAAGCTGCTTACGACCGTACATCAGATAAAAGATATAAACATTGCAGGCGATAAGCTGTTTTACCGCTGTTCGGATTACGGAAAGCTTATCGAAATGTATGATATATCGGAAAATTCAACTTTGTATGTAAATGAAAAGCTGGAGAAGATTGTAAAGTCAGAAACGTCGCCTGACGGCAGATATGACGCGTATATCTATGAGCGCTTTTCCGAAACATCGCCGAAAATCTTGTATAAGCTGACTGTTTTGCGCCGCGGTGAAGAACTTCAGCTTGAAAACGACGATATATGCGAGTCGTATGACCTGTACGGATTTGAGTGGATCGACGGCAATACGCTGTCTGTTGACGGTGGGGAAAATACGGATATTACGTTATTAAATACTGAAATTTCAGACATTAATGTGCTGATGCCGGAAAAAGTCGGAAAGGTATCGTAAAAATGACATTTTTTGCAGAACGAAAACTGAAATCCTGCGGATACATATACCGCACGGACGGAGAGGAATTTTATGCAAGGGCAAATTATACTTTCGGCATACTGCCGCGAAAAGCCGAACTGTGCGATAAGGACGGCAAAGCAGTTTGCACCCTTAAACAAAGAAGTACCGCGCTTAAGCTTGTATCGCTGCCGTTTCGGGTTATTGTTCACGACTATTCAATGAATAAGTATTATTTTTATAAAAACGGTGAACTTTGCGGCAGTACGGCAGGTAAACCTTTTTCGTCCGTGCTTGTGCTTGACACGCGGGACGGAGTATATAGGTTCCGCACCCATTCGGATAATTATATATCGGTGATGAAAGACGAAAGTCAGGCTGCGCTGATTAAAAAAGAGAGTGTTTCGGTAAACGAAGCAAACCGTTATAAAGTAATTTTCGATGATAAAGCTGTACATAAGGAATTTGCGCTGTTTTTAACGGCGTTTGCCGATGTGTGCTATGATCCGGTAAAGGTTTCGGATCTTGCATCGGTTCGTTACGAAAAGACTGTCGGAAAAGAGAAATATCCCGAAATGATAGAATGGAAACCGGAGGAGAATAATGCCGATCAACAAGAAAAGAGCATATAAAAGCGTATTTACAATGGCTGCCGTGCTGCGGCGGCTTTTCGGTTTTGTATTTTGCAACCGGTTCTTTGATCTCCAGATAGTTTCTTGAATATACGTAACCGTAAACGGCTTTGCCGGATATGTCGTAGTGCTTTATATAACGTCCTTCATATCGCCCGTCTTTTCGTTTGTAAATGTTTTCTCCTCTTCGTGCCATATAAGATCATCTCCTGTTTTGACTGTGTTTTTTGACGGAAAATCAATTAGAATTATTGTGTATTTTGCAGAAAATGTTGTGAAATACTTGATTTTTAAATGTTTTTGTGATATATTAATTATATCATGAAGTGTTGTCTGAAACAAAACAGCCGCTGAATTAAGTGATATTGCCGATTTTGGAACGCCCTTAAATATTATGTTTAAGGACCCGGAATTCCAAAGTCGTTTTTTTATTGCCTGCCAAATTCCTTGACAATCCCCAAAAACTCGTGTATAATATACAAGGCGACCGGGGCAAACGATCGCGCCGACTTACCGCAAGGTTTTTCGGTGAGGAAAGTCCGGGCTTCAAAGAGCAGGATAACGGATAACGTCCGCCGGAGGTGACTCCCGGGAAAGTGCAACAGAGATATACCGCCGCAAGAAATTGCGGTAAGGGTGGAAAGGCGAGGTAAGAGCTCACCGGCGCAGCGGAGACGCTGTTGCCCTGTAAACCCTATCCGAAGCAACGCCTTGACGCATTTTCTGCGTTATGCGCAGAACCGTCTGCTCGGCGGAATATGCAAAGGCGGCACAGAGCTTTGCGGTAACGCAAAGACAAGATAGATGATCGTTCGCGACAGAACCCGGCTTACAGTCCCGGTCGTTGTTTAAAAGAAATTTTACGGATTTTTGATTTTGATACTTGTGCGCCGTCTGATATTGAAACTCAGTGCGGCGTTTTGTTGATTTATCATGCGGCGGAGGTAGTGATTTTGCGTATAATGGGAATAGATTTCGGCGACGCAAGAGTGGGTCTTGCAATAAGCGATCCTACGCAGACGCTTGCCGGAGGAATAGGCTTTGTAAGTGTTTCCGGGGTTAATTCCGCAGTCAAGGCGGTCTGCGAAAAGATAACCGAAACGGGAGCTGAAACTGCGGTGTGCGGACTTCCGCTGAACATGAACGGAACAGAGGGCGAGAGGGCGCAGAAGGTGCGCGCGTTTGCAAAACTTCTCGAAGAAAAATCGGGAATACCCGTAATAATGGTAGATGAGAGAAGAACCACGATCATGGCGCACGGATTTATGAACGAAACCGGCACTCACGGCAAAAAACGCAAGCTTGCCGTAGATACGCTGTCGGCGCAGATAATACTTCAGACCTATCTCGATATGCAAAAAGATAAGTGTGACTGACGGACGGGAGAAAAGAATAATGGAATTTTGCACATCGGCGGAAATTTTGGATTTTTGCCTAAAAAACAATATAGAGTGCTCCGAAGAAAAAGCAAAGCTGTTTGACAGAATGTCTGATATGCTTGAAGAATTCAATTCGCATACCAACGTGACGGCGCTCAAGACAAAGAAAGATATTTGCTTTAAGCATTTTATCGACTCGCTCGGAGTTTTAAAGTACGATATAATAAAAAAGGGCGCAAAGACCGTTGATATAGGCTGCGGCGCGGGATTTCCAGGACTTCCGGTAAAAATACTCAGAGACGATATAACAATGTCGTTTGTGGACAGCACGGCAAAGAAACTTAAATTTACAAAGCTTGTGTCGGACGAATTCGGACTTGACGCACGGCTCTATCCCGAACGTGCCGAGGAACTCTGCGCTAAAGACGGACAGCGTGAGGCATATGACTGCGCGGTGTCGAGAGCCGTGGCGTCGCTGCCGGTGCTTGCGGAGCTTGCGCTTCCTTTCGTAAAGCCGGGAGGAGTTTTCGTCGCATATAAGAGCAAGAAAGAAAGCGATATGAATGATCCCGAAAGCGAGCTTTATAAGGCGCAGAACGCGATAAAAATTCTCGGCGGAAACGTAAAGGAAATACTTGACGCGGGATTTTCCATGAATGACAGCGGCGAACAGGCTCATGTGCTTGTCGTTATCGAGAAAAAACGCAAAACTCCGCCGCAGTACCCACGACGTTATGCCGCAATACTGAAAAAAACTCTCTGAAACGAAAAAATATTAAATATGCGACACGCTTTTACCTCTTTTGCGCACGAAATGTGCTATTCTGTGTATGTTTAAGGAGGTTGAAAGGCGTGTCTTTTGATATAAGGGAAAAGAGAACCGAAAAACTAAAGCCCATTGCCGGAATAGGCTTGGGCGAGGAGAAGAAAGAACTTGAAATTGCAGACGTGTGCAAAAAAAAGACGGCTGCAAAGAATAATTCATGTACCGATAAACTGCCGTCTGCGGTAAACGGAGTACTTGAACGGCTGCTGAAGGGCGATACGGACATGTTTGAGTCGGCGGAGACGCTGCGGATTTTGATGCTTAACGAAAACTATACATTGCAGCAGACGTCGGAGCTTGTAGGAATACCGTTGAAGCAGCTTTGCGATAAACTCAGTCTGCTTGACTTTACGCCGCGCGAGAGAAGATATGTAAAAACGCTCGGATTTTCTGAGTGTACCGCGGTTGCGTTTGCGGCGCTTGAACCTAAAACGCGGCTTTGTGCATTCAGGCGTTGCAGGGAAAATAAATACGATTCGCGGCTTGCTCTGCACTATGCAAAGGAGCTTTTGAAGCCGGATAAACGCGAAGATGCCGAAACAAAGAGTAAGAACGCCCCCGAATCCAAAATGAGCATAAAGGGAATAGTGCGCGACGCCGGACTTCTGCTCAACAGCCTTGACAGGGCTTTGGGAGAGGCAAAAAAATTCGGCATGAACGTCACAAAGACGCAGATTCCGACGCCCGACGGAGTAAAAGTTGTAATAGACGTTGCGGATCCGCGCAAAAAATAAGCGGCAAAGCCGCACATTGCAGCCCTGCCGAATATGTATTATTTTGTTTTAAAATTGTCAGTCTATTTTTGTGATTATGCTTTTGCCTATCTTACACGCAAATTCAAGAGCTTTGCCGAGAGTATCTTTGGGAAGCTTTGAGAGAAATCCGAAAATTTCAAACGTAAGCTCGCCCGTATAGCCGAGGTTTTTGAGAGCAGAGCATATTTTGTCCCAGTCGAAATCCGCAGTGTGCGGGAGCATATGGCGGTCGGCACGGTAATCGTTGTCGTGAATGTGCGGCGATTTAAGCAGCGTTTTGTCCATGCCTGCTATTGCGTCCTCAGGCTTGTATCCGAGAAGCGCCGAATGACCTATGTCAAGGCAGATGTTGAAATAATCCGAGCCGAGGCTCTTTACAAATTCTATATGCTCTTTCGGGTCGGAAAGAACGGGCTGCGGCACGGTTCTGTTAAAGCAGAAAAGATTTTCGACGGATACGCATATGCCGAACTTTTCGCAGTGCGGCAAAAGACTCTTGTAAAACTTGGTATTGTACTCGAAAAAGTCTGCGTTTTCGGGAAGGGCGCCGCCTTTTACGGCGTGAACGACGCTTGTTTTTGCTCCGAGAACCGCGGAAACTTCAAGAGAACGCACAAGGCGCAGAAAGTTTACGTTTGATTCTTCAAAAGTATCTTTTCCCGTAAAGTCGAACGGCGCGTGAGTCCGGTTGCAGCAGATACCGAGACTGTCGGCGTATTTGCGGAGATCCTTTGCTTTTTCGATGTAGTTGTCGCCGAGCATATCGCGCGCGTGGTTTCTCACCCAGTACATCGAGTAGTCAAAGCAGTCGAATCCCCCGCATCCTTTATCATTTTGACGGCGGTCTTGTCGTCAAATCTTTCGCGCAGCACATAGGTTTCGGTGGATAGTTTCATTTTTGTTTTCCCCTTTTTTTCATTTTTCTATGCAGCTTGTTTTTTTGTTATTCGGTTTCAATGTCTGTAATTTCGCAGATATACATTTCATGGAAATCATTGTTGGGGTAGCAGGTGTCAATAATTGACTTGTCGGTAAAGCAGCGGGGAAGAATTGGACCGGCGTACAGCTTTTTTCCGGTCACGGTTATTGATGCCTGCTTGAATTTTACGGCGTTGTTTTCCGTTATTACGTCAAGTCCCGCCTCTGTAAGCTTGTCGCCGTCGCGGCCGCTCTTTTTTCCGCAGAGGTTCAGCGCACTGCGGTATTTTTCGTCAAAGAACGAGAGTGTGACGGTGTCCGACGCGTCGATAAATTCCTTTGTGTATCTCTGCGGTCTTATAAAGCAGAAGAATACGTTTTTGTTCCAGAGTACGCCCATACCGCCCCAGCTTGCCGTGAGAGCATTGTAGGGCAGAGGAGTATGGTTTTTGTCATAGGACGCGACAAGCGCCCATTTTTTGCCTATGAGCTTAAATACGTTTTCGCCGAGTTCTTCGGGTTTGATGTGTTTCATTTGTCAGCACTCCTTGTTTGGGATTATGGTTCTTTAATTATATGATTTTTAAACGGGCTGTATGACGCAAGTTCGGCTGAAAAAGATTCTATAAGCAGACCTTCGCGGACGGGCGTGCCGCAGCCGAAGGTGTATTTTGATACCGAGCTTACAAAGTTTCCGGCAAGTTCAAGCGACTCCAACAGCGGATTTCCGTAAAGAAGACGTGACATCAGAACCGACGAGAACACGTCGCCCGTGCCGGGATAATTTGCGTCGATGTACTCGGCGCTCACCTTGCCGAAAGCTGTAAAACCGTCGCGGAAAACCGTGTATATGCGTCCCGAATCCTTACCCGTGCCGCGGATGCCCGTAATTACGATGCTGCCGTCGGTAAGCTTTGACAGTCTGTCTAAAAGAGATGTAAGTTCGCCGTCGTCAAAGTGATTTTTGTATGGCGTGTCGGTAAGAATACACGCTTCGGTGAGGTTCGGCGTTATTACGTCTGCGTCTTTAAGAAGTTCACGGGTAAGCAGGCACATATTTGCCGTGTACGTCTTGTATTTTTCACCGTCGTCGCCCATAACGGGGTCTGCAAGAAAGAGAGAAGACGGATTGTCGTACTTTGTTTTTTCCGCAATGCTTTTTACGGTTCCTATCTGCTCCTCGCTCCCGAGAAATCCCGTATAAATGCCGTCAAAGGCAATGCCGAGCTTCTTCCAGTGACCTTGGATTTTTGTCATCTGATCCGTAAGGTCGAGAAACGTAAAACCGTCAAAACCTCCCGTGTGCGTTGACAAAAGCGCCGTAGGCAGCGGAACGGTCTGTACGCCGAGAGCCGACATGACGGGTATGATAACGGTGTGCGCACATCTTCCGAAACACGAAACGTCGTGAACCGTCATAACTTTTTTGGGTACGGGTGTGAATTTCATAAAATTCCTCTTTAATAAAAAATCAGAGTGCAGAATCCGGAAAAATGTCCGGTCTTTCCGACACTCTGAAAATAATCAAATATTACTTATCTTTGTTCTGATCGTTATTATTGCCGCCGTTTTCGGTGTTTTCGCCGTTGTTTTGCTTTTTGGTAAAGCGGTATACGGCGCCGTCGGCGTCTTTTTTTGTTTCGGGCGCGGAATTTGCTGCGCCGCCGTCGGCGTTCTCCGTATCAGAAGAACCGTGATCTTCCGAAGAAGTTCCGTCCGTCTTTGAATTGCCGGCGTCTCTGTTTTCGGCATTGCTCTTTTCGGACTTTTTCTTTTCGATTTCTTCAAGCGCCTCGACCGTCGGTTCGTCTGTTGACATAACAAGCGCAAACTGTTCGCCGTCCATGGTTTCGTGCTCAATGAGGTAGTTCGCGGTAAAGTCGAGCTTGTTTCTGTTTGCTCCGAGAATTTCCTCAGCCTTTTTGTATGCTGTTCCGATTATACGTCTAATTTCGCCGTCGATGTCCGACGCAATTCTTTCGGAGTAGTCGCGCGTTGAGCCGAATTCCTTTCCTAAGAATACTTCGTCGTGTCCCGTACCGTAAACAACGGGACCGAGATTTTCGCTCATGCCGTATTTTGTAACCATGCTGCGCGCCATTTTTGTCGCGCGTTCAATGTCGTTTGATGCGCCTGTCGTTATGTCGCCGATTACAAGCTGTTCGGCAACGCGTCCGCCTAAGAGCGAGATGATCTCTTCTTCCATCTCAAGCTTTGACATATACATTTTGTCCTCCTGCGGCAGCGAAAGTGTGTAACCGCCCGCACGTCCCGAAGGAATTATCGAAATCTGATGTACGTCGTCCTGAGTTTTGAGAAGCTGGGTTATAACTGCATGACCTGCCTCGTGGAACGCGGTAATTTTCTTTTCGCGCTCTGATATTACGCGCGAGGTCTTTTTCGGACCTACGATTACCTTTATGGTAGCGTCCTCAAGTTCTGACATGCCTATAAGGTTTTTGCCGCGGCGTGCCGCAAGGAGAGCAGCCTCGTTGAGAAGATTTGCAAGATCCGCACCGGTAAATCCGGCAGTCGATTTCGCAAGGGTCTTGAGATTTACGTCTTTTTCAAAGGGCTTGTTCTTTGCGTGAACCTTTAAAATTTCTTCTCTGCCCTTTAAGTCGGGGTAGTTTACGGTGATCTGTCTGTCAAAACGTCCGGGACGCAGCAGTGCCGGATCGAGAATGTCGGGACGGTTGGTCGCCGCCATTACTATAATGCCGTCGGTATTTCCGAAACCGTCCATTTCAACAAGCAGCTGGTTCAGCGTTTGCTCGCGTTCGTCGTGCCCGCCTCCGAGACCTGCGCCTCTGTGACGTCCGACAGCGTCTATTTCGTCGATGAATATAATTGCGTTTGTGCTTTTCTTTGCCGTGTCGAAAAGATCTCTTACGCGCGACGCACCTACGCCGACGTACATTTCAACGAAATCCGAACCCGAAATCGAGAAGAACGGGACGTTGGCCTCACCCGCAACTGCCTTTGCAAGCAGGGTCTTACCGGTACCGGGAGGGCCTACAAGGAGTACGCCTTTAGGTACTTTTGCACCGAGCTTTGCATATTTCTGCGGATTTTTGAGAAACTCGACAACCTCTTCAAGCTCCTGCTTTTCTTCGTCCGCGCCTGCAACATCCGCAAACGTAACGCGGTTTTTCTCGTTTGTGCCGAGCTTTGCGTGAGCTTTGCCGAACGAGCCTATTTTTCCGCCTTTGCCGCCGGCAGCCTGGTTCATGACGTACATCCACAGCACTATGAACAGCACTATGATGACGACGTATGGAAGCAGGCTTACCCACCACGGTATCTGCGTGGGTTCTTCGTAAGTGTATTCGGTTATAATGCCTTCCTGCTGCTGTTTGAGAATTAAGTCTTTGAGATCTCTTTCAAACAGATCAAGGCTTCTGAGGGTGAATTCAAGTGTTTTCCCGTCTTTTGTCTGGAGTATGAGGTCGTTGTTCTGCTTTACCACAAAGCTGTCAACCTGTTCGTTTTCAAACAGATCAACTATGTCGCTGTACATAAGTTTATCCGATGCCGGTTCGGAGAACAGAGCCGACGCCGCTATAAGTATTGCAGCAATAAGCACGAGATAGAATACGATTATTTTTGCATTGCTTTTCATTGAGATTACATCACTCCTTGGAAATCTGAACCGTCATGCTTAAAATAAACGGTAATAGTCGCATATAAAGGCTTTGTTTTGTCCGAAAATGCGTCGTTTACGCAGACGCCCGGCACGCAGATAAGTTCGTTCTCATAATAAATAAAAGGAATAAGAGAACGCAGTCTTTCCGGCACTTTCTTTTCGGCAAACAGCCGTTTTACGCTTTTGTGCATGGAATTTGCGGCAATTTTTTCACCGCACGTTCGGTTTTTCGCACAAAGCTTACTGATTATTGTATCAGAATAGATATACTCAGTTTTGTATTTTTTGTAAACATTTTCATTATATATAACAGCGTCTTTTACAGGCTCTTTCTTGTCTTTTGAAACAAATACCGCGGCATATCCGCCGGGAATTACGTTAAGACCTTCGCAAAGCTGAATTTCAAACACCGTGCTTTCACGTTTTTGCACGTTTTCGCGTATAAATTCAAGCCTGCCGCCGTAAATTACCGCGCTGATTTTGCCAGGCAGACAGACAGTTATGTTTTTGCCGCAAAAATTGTTTTGCGCATAGCTTTCGAGAGCCGAGTTTATGGCGTCAATGTGCTTTTTTTCGAGAATAAATTTTTTTTTGCACACGCGCGAATACATTTCGGAAATAATCCTGCCTCGTATGCATAAGTCAAGAGCGTAAAGCGCGTCCGCTTTGTCTGTAAAAGCCGATTTTGCTTTGGCTTCTATAAATGTTTCATCGTCTCTCAGAGCCGCTGCACAGGAATTCAGCGAATTTACAAGCGACGGATTCAAGCTTTCGAGCATCGGTATTATTTCGTGCCTTACGCGGTTTCGCGTGCAGTCGTCGCAAAGGTTTGTCGAGTCGGTGACGAAGTCTTGTCCGAGAGTGCCGAGATATTCTTCTATCTCGCGCCTTTCGCAGTATATGAGCGGACGTATGACCTCGTAACTGCTCCCGTCAGACAGCTTTCTTTTTGGCGGAACTCCGCATAAACCCTTTATTCCGCTGCCGCGCACTAAATTTATTATCATGGTTTCAGCGTTGTCTGACGCGGTGTGTGCCGTAGCGACAGCGTCAAAGCCGTGTTCGCGGCATATTTTTTCAAAAAGGCGGTATCTTTCGTCTCTTGCACACAGCTCAAGCGATTTCCCCGAACTTTCGCAAAGAGAGGGAATATTTACCCTTTCGCTGAAAAATTCAATGCCGAGCTTTTCGCAGAGCTTTCGTGAAAATTCTTCATCGCGGTCGGCTTCGCTGCCGCGTATCATGTGGTTTACGTGAAGCGCACCGACTGTATATCCGTACTTTTGCGAAAGCGCCGCAAGGCTTAAAGTAAGGCAGACGGAATCCGCGCCGCCGGAAAGTCCGATCAGTATTTTTGATTTTCCGCAAAACAGAGCGTATTTTTCGTTCGCACTTTCTATTTTAGCCAAAAGACGGCTTGTTATGTCGTTTTTATGCATGATTGGTGTCAAGAGTCGTAAATTTTGTATATTCGCCGAACCAGCCGAGTTCCACTGTCGCAGTCTCGCCGTGACGGTTCTTTGCAATTATACATTTTGCGATATTTTTCTTTTCGGGATCTTTTTCGTAGTAGTCCTCTCTGAAAAGGAACATAACCGAGTCGGCGTCCTGCTCGATAGCGCCCGAATCACGAAGGTCGGACAGCATGGGCGTTTTGTCGGTTCGGCTTTCGGGGCCTCTTGAAAGCTGCGCACAGGTGACGATGGGTACTTGCAGATCCTTTGCCATAAGCTTTAAGGCGCGCGAGATGTCGGCAACCTCCTGTACGCGGTTGTCGTTTCTGCGGTCGGACTGCATGAGCTGCAGGTAGTCTATTACGACAAGTCCGAGATTTTTAACGCGTCTTAGCTTTGCTTTCATACCCGTTACGGTAATGCCTGCCGTGTCGTCTATGAGTATATCTGTTTCGGCAAGAACGCCCGCGGCGCGCGCGAGTTTGTCCCAGTCCTTTTCGTCAAGAGTGCCCTTTCGCATTTTTGAGCTTTCTATCCATGCCTCGGACGAAAGCAGTCTTGATACAAGCTGTTCGCACGACATTTCAAGCGAGAATATCGCAACCGTCTTTTTTGTTTTGAGCGCAACCTGAGATGCAATGTTCAGAACAAAGCTGGTTTTACCCATACCGGGACGTGCGCCGACAAGTACAAGGTCGCTTTTTCCCATACCTATAAGATATTTGTCGAGAGCCGAAAAATACGTCGGCGTTCCGAGTGCGTCGGTGCCGTTTTTGATAAGATCGTCAAGGTGCTTGTAGTTTGCGACTATTACGTCCTTGATGTGCGAAAAGCCCTTGGTTTCATTCTTTTCGGCGATGTCGAATATAAGCTGTTCGGCACGGTCGAGAATATCCGCAGAATTTCCTTCGCCGGCATATGCCATGCCGCGTATTTCTTCGGAAACCGAGATAAGACGGCGCAACATTGCCTTTTCGCGGATAATTCTGAGATAGTCGTGAAGATTTGCAACCGACGGAACCGACTGCGCAAGCGCGGTAATGTAGCTTTTTCCGCCCGACGCGTCGTATACGCCGTTTTTTACAAGCTCGTCCGTAAGCGTTACCGGATCTATTGTGCTGTTTGCAAGAAACATATCGCGCATAGCTTCGTATATGTGCTGGTGCTGTTCAAGATAAAAGTCCTCCGCGCGTACCTCATTCGCAGCCTCCCTTATCTTGTCGGGATCGAGTATTATAGTACCCAAAACAGACTGCTCGGCTTCAAGAGAGTAGGGCATTTTGTTTATGCTCTCGTCGGACAGATACATCTGAGCCATGCGTCAATACTTCCTTTCCGTTAAATCCTTAAAAATCGTCAGTCTTTCTGCGCCACGAGAACGCTTAATTTTCCGGTAATTTCGGGATAGAGCTTTACGTCAACCGAATATGTACCGAATGCCTTTATCGGGTCTGCAAGAACTATTTTTCTCTTGTCAAGCGCAATGCCGTGCTGAGTTTCAAGAGTTTCGGCAATTTCCTTTGACGTTACCGAACCGAAGAACTTTCCGTCCGCGCCTGCCGTGGCATAAATCTTTACGATTATGCCTTCAAATTTCGATTTTGTTTCGAGAGCCGCCTGTCTTTCCATTTCCTCGTGGTGTTTCTTTGCGGCTTCCTTGTTCTTTACTTCGTTCATTATTTTTGCGTCGGCAGGAACCGCAAGCTGTTTCGGAAACAGAAAATTTCTTGCGTATCCGTCGGATACGTTGACTATCTGATCTTTTTTGCCCTGTCCTTTGACGTCTGCGAGAAGCATTACTTTCATTTTTTATTACCTCCGTTTTACGGTATTTTACAACTATTATATTATAATAACACGTATTTGTTACGATACTGTTACAAACGCCGTGTTTAAGTCAAATTTTTAAAGCGCAAAAAAGAGCAAGGGCGGTGAAACGATCGTCCTTGCGTAAGGGATTTTTTGTTTACTGTTTTGCGTCGGGTTCAAGCGCGAATCTGCCTATTTCCGCACCGTCCGCAAAGCAAACGGTATCGGCGATTCTGCCCGAAAAATCAATTTTGTAGCAAAGAGACGGATTTTCGTCCTTTGAAACGGTGAGATAAATTCCGTCGCGGTTTCTGTACGCTTTGCCTCTAAAATAGATTGTAAAAGCGTCTTTCGGCGCGATTTCCGAACAGCCGAAGTTTTCAAACGCGAAGTCCAAAAGTGCCGCATGATCTCTCCAGTCGTCGCCGTCGCCGAGAGTTACCGCGACATACCTTCTTCCGCCGCGTTCGGCAGCCGAAACAAGACATCGCCCTGCCGTTTTCGTAAATCCCGTTTTTACGCCTATACAGCCCTCATAGCTGCGAAGAAGCCTGTTGTGGTTTGAAAAAAATCTCGACGCGCTTTTGCCATCGACCTTGCACGCATATGTCACAGTGGACGTGATTGTACGGAAATCCTCGTTTTCAAGCGCTTTTGCCGCAATCAGAGCAAGTTCGTAGGCTGTGGTGTAGTGGTTTTCGTCAGGCAGACCGTGCGGATTTGTAAAATGCGTGTCTATAAGCCCGAGGTTGTGCGCTTTGCGGTTCATAAGCTCTGCAAACTTTTCCTCCGAACCGCAGCACGCATATGCAAGTGCGCTCGCCGCGTCGTTTCCCGATTCCAGCATAAGACCGTACAGCAGATTTTTAACGGTTATCTTTTCTTGCGGGTACAGATATATAGACGAACCTTCAACTCCGCAAGCCTCTTTCGGCACGGTTATTTCTTTGTCCGGATCCAGCATTTCGAGAACCGTAAGCGCCGTCATTATCTTTGTCGTGCTTGCCATTGGAAGGCGTTTGTCGCTGTTGTATGAGTACAGCACGGCACCGCTTTTTGCGTCGATAAGACAGGCGGCGCGCGCGCTTGTTCCGGAAAATTGCGGCGGAGAGTCAGCGTCCGTGTATATCGGCTGAGTAAGGCTTACAGGAAAGGCAAAACTTTCGGAAAGCTGCTTATCCGTGTGAATTCTGCCGAAAGAGTATGCAAAAATTGCGCAAACTGCGAAAAGCGTAAAGCATATGTATTTTTTCATGCGTTTTTCCCCGTCACTTTTAGTTTTGTGTTGCAAAAGCTTTTTCTTTATGATAAAATATCTATGCTTTTTTATATATTTTTATGATAGGACAGTCTTTATATTATGGAGTATCAATTCAACGTAAGAAGAATATTAAGTTTTGTCCGCCGTGCCTGCGACGATTACGGTATGATAGAGGACGGCGACAGGATAGCCGTCGGACTTTCGGGAGGAAAGGACAGTATTGCGCTGCTTTGCGCACTTGCGGATCTGCGCAGGTTTTACCCAAAGAATTTTGAGCTTGCCGCCGTAACAATGGACGCGGGATTTTACAAGGCCGGTCTTTGCACGAAAGAGCAGAGCGATAAGTCGCTTGATGCTCTCGGAGAACTTTGCGCACAGCTCAAAGTGCCTTTTCATGTTTTTGAAACCGATATTGCAAAAATAGTTTTCGACGTGAGAAAAGAAGAAAACCCCTGCTCGTTATGTTCGCGCATGAGACGCGGCGCGCTGCACGGATATGCAAAACAGCTCGGCTGCGGAAAAATAGCGCTCGGACATCATTTTGACGACGCGGTTGAAACTTTCATGATGAATCTTTTCAACGAGGGAAGAATAGGCTGTTTTTCTCCGGTGACATATCTCGATAAAAGCGGAATAACGCTTTTGAGACCGCTTATCTACGCTCCCGAAAAGGATATAAAATATTTTATAAACCACTCGGATCTTCCCGTGATGAAAAGTCCGTGTCCTGCGGACAAAAATTCCGAACGGCAGAGAGTAAAGGATTTGCTGCGAGGTCTTGAAAAGCAAAATAAGGGTCTGAAACACAGAATTTTCGGCGCGATGCAGCGTTCTGAGGTCGACGGTTTTGTAAATCCCGAAAAAAAACGCGGTACGGATAACCAAAACTGAAAAAACTGCCGTAAAAACGCATATTCCGAAAATACTTTGCATATACTTATTAATACATTAATTTTACAGTATTGTTTAAGGAGTAGTGTCATATGCAAAACTATAAGAAAGGTTTTTCGGAAACATTGCAGCGTTACTGCCATGTCATAAACTCAAATACAACCGTGACGCGCACAGTCGGAGACGGAAAGGTAAGTTACCGGTGCGCAGGCTGTGACAAGTATAAGAACGGGTGCAGCTCTGACGGCTGCTTTGATCCGTCCTGCCGCGGAATACTGAGCGAACAGCATTTTGAAAATTAGTGTTTTTTCTCTTTTTTGGTGAAAAATGTTGACATATTGCCGCCGTATGTTTATAATGCACACAACAAAGCCTTGCGTTGCAAGTCTTTACGGCGTTCGCCGTCCGTGCGGGCACGGCTTGTGTTATTGACGACTTTGCAAAATGCCATTGCAAGCAAGCATTTTGCCTCATGGTTATAATGCGTATGGCGGTCATTTTATTTTATTCGCAGCAAAAACAAAAGGAGAGGGTAATATGGCAGAATATAAGGTGAAAAACAAGATAGATCCGGCGCAGTTTTCGGATTTCAGGCTTTTGGGTTCGGTAGGAAATCAGATCGACGCATATATAAACACAAGGGTTGTTTCGGATTTCGGAAAAAACGAGGTCTTTGCCGAGGCAGAACATCAGTTTGAACTTCAGGACGATGACGCAACCGCTGTCGGCTGGTGGAGAGGAGAATTCTGGGGAAAGCTTGCCATAAGCGCAGCACGTGTATACAGGTACACCAAAAACAAAGAACTCGGAGAATTTATAGCCGAAAGCGCAAGACGAATTATGTCATACCAAAGAGATGACGGCTATATCGGTACATATAAGGACGCGGACAACATTCTTGCGGCAGATCCCGAAAAGACAAGACCTATCATGGGCTGGGCGTGCAACTGGAACTGGAACGTCTGGTGCAGAAAATATACACTTTGGGGACTCGTTGAAATATACATGGCGACGGGCGAGAAGGATATACTTGAAAGCGCTGTAAAGCTTGCGGATCATCTTATAAAGCAGCTTGAAAGACTCGGACTTCACCTTTGCGACGTCGGCACGTTCAACGGACTTCCGGCAGGCTCGATAATAAAGCCGATGCTTTTGCTGTACGGTATAACCGACGATAAAAAGTATCTTGATTTCTGCGTTGCAGAGGCTGAATACTGGGACAGAGACGACGGAAAGATCCCGAATATAATTTCAAATGCGCTTGAATACAAACCCGTGCATGAGTGGTATATGAATCCTCAGAATTGGGCGAAGGCATACGAATTCATGTCCTGCCTTGACGGACTCTGCGAGCTGTACAGATATACCGGCGACACAAGATATTTTACCGCCGTAAAGAACTGTCATGAGCTGCTCAGACAGTATGATTACAATGTGCTTTTATCGGTCGGTTTCAACGATCAGTTTACGGGCGCAGCGCGCTTTGAAAACAGCCTCAGCGAGCCTTGCGACGTAATACACTGGATAAGACTCTGCTATGAGCTTTATACGCTTACCGGAGAGTCAAAATATATGGACGATATAGAACGCGCTTTTCTCAATCCTCTGCTTGCCGCAGCCTTTGATGACTGCAAGAGAAGTGCGCGTGCCGTAAGAACAAGCGGCAGACATATGTATAAGCCACAGTGCGGCTTAGAGTACAATCACTGCTGCACAAACAATATGCCGCGCGGTCTGCTTAACGGTGCGCAGAGCTATGTCATGTTCTCGGACGACAGCATATATGTGAATATGTACACTGAGTATACAGGTATACTTAATACGCCGTCCGGTAAAGTTAAAACGGATATTTCCGGGACATATCTCAAAAACGGAGATGTCAGAATAAAGCTTGACTGCGAAAACAAGACAAGAGTGATGTTGAGAATACCGCCGTGGAGCAGAAAAACCACAGTCAAATATGCCGGCAGGGAAGTGATCCCGTCATCGGGCGGCTACTGCGGTATTAAACTTAATTCCGGCGAGAACATAATAAACATAAAGTTTGATTTTGTGCCAGAAATACATGACTTTGAGGGCGATGTAATTAACTTTGACGACAGCGATTTCCGCGTTGTAAGATTCGGCGAGTCAAACGTTGTAGACAGAGAGCATATGGTCTGGAACAGACGAAGCACGCTTCATTACGGACCGCTGCTCATGACGCGCTCCAAGAAGTGCGGAAATACGGCAGCCGAGATGTTCGGCAGCGACAAGACCGTGTGCGCCAAGAATTACAGAGTGACCTTTACCGAGGAAAATATGCTTTACGGCACACGCGTAAAATTTATCGCGCACTTTGAAAACGATACCGATTCGTTTGATACGTATGTCTGCGATTATGCGACGGGCACAAACAGAGCCTCCGAGGACGACATGGAGCTGTTTTCGGTCTGGTTCTGAAAAAAGCGTGTTGTTTACAATTTTGTCGTAAAAGACAATTCTTTTGTCAATATCGTATGACGGTAACAATTTGAGCTTGACCGAACCTATTTCAAATGATATGCTTTTCCATGAAAGAGAGGCATGCTTATATGAACAGAGAAATAAAAGTAAGGACAATATCTCCGGATGACGGTTATCATTATTTTTTCGGTTACTATGATCTTAACGCGTATCATAAAAACGGAAAATATCATCTTGCAAACCGGGTAAAGTTTATGGACAGACTTCCCGAAAAGGACGACGTATGCGAACTCGGGTATATTGACCTTGAAAACGGCGGTTTTACTAAGTTTGCCGAAACAACCGCCTGGAATTTTCAGCAGGGAGCGCTTCTTACATACAATGCCGCAGATTACGACGAGGTATTTTACAATGTAAGGAACGAAAACGGATATGCGACCTGTATACATAACCTCAAAACCGGGCAGAAGCGGTATACCGACAGAGCCTGTGCCTGCATAGCACCGAACGGAAAATGCGGTCTTGCAGTAAGCTTTGAAAGAATATACGATTTCCGTCCGGGATACGGATATGCCGGCATCAAAGATCCGCTGTACGATATACCTCAGCCGGAAAATGACGGCGTGTGGCTTGTCGATCTGAAAAGCGGAAAATCAAAGCTTATAATACCGGTTTCACAGGTTCTGAAGCAATTTCCGATCGAGAGATTCAAAGACGCGAAGTTCGTTGTCAATCACATAACTTTCAATACTTTGTCCGACAGATTTTTGTTTTTGCTGCGCAATTTCAGAAACGAACAGAATACTATGTGGTCGACATCGCTGATAACAAGCGATCTTGACGGAAATATGTATTGCCGCCTTAAAGATACTCTTGTTTCGCACTATAACTGGAAAAATGAAAAACAGATATTGATGTATGCCGAAATTGACGGCAAACGAGGAGTTTATCTCGCGGACGATATGAGTGATAAATATATCCGTTACGACGTACCTGCGTTTGACTATGATATTCACTGCGTATATTCGCCGGACAGACGTTATTTTATAGGCGACGACTATCCGAGAAACGGCGTGTATGAGCGCAGAATACATCTGTACGATACAAAGAGCGGCGAATACAGACTTCTGCTGTCCGAGGAAACCTTAAAACCCGATATAATAGACATACGCTGCGATCTTCACAACCGTTTCAACTGTGACGGAACGCGTATTTCATATGATTCGACGCAAAGCGGAAAACGCGAAATACGTGAGATAGTCAGATTCTGATTGCTCGTTAAAACAAAAAATGACCCGGTGCCGGCGTATATGCCGTGACATCGGGTTTTCTCTTTATATTAAGATTTATCGGCACTAAGCTTTTTCGGCTTTGTGCGCATTTCTGTTGTTGTAGAAGTACATCGCAACTCCGGCGCCGCATATAAGGATATATCCGAGCACGCTCAGTGAGTCCGGAATGTCGCCGAAGATAAAGAAACCGAGTATTGCTGCAAATACGACCTGAGTATAGTCGTAGACGGATATTTCTTTTGCCGGTGCGCAGAGATACGCTTTTGTAATTCCGAGCTGTCCGACGCAGGCAAAGGTTCCGGCAAGTATCAGATATATAAGCTGTAAGAGCGACATATGTTCATATGTAAAAAGCATAAACGGCAGACACATAAAGCATGAAAAAGCAGAGAACCAGAAGATTATGCGCTTGCTGTTTTCGTTTTTCTTCCCGAGTCTGCGCACAAACGTGTATGCGGCACCTGCGCCCATGCCGCCTATCGCGCCTGCTATCGCGGAGAATACTTCGGGATTGTCAAAGCCGGGTTTTATTATGCACAGACTTCCCGCAAATGCGCACATAAGACCGAGTACCTGTACGAAGTTCGGAGTTTCCTTTAAGAGAAATAACGAAAAGAGTATTGCAAAGAACGGCGAGAGCTTGTTTAACATATTTGCGTCTGAAAGATTGAGATGACCTATTGCATAGAAGTTGCATAACAGTCCGACAGAGCCGAAAAAGCTGCGGCAGAAAAGGTCGGGAATGTTTTTCTTTTCGGGGATAAATCCTGTCTTTTCGCGTATCATCATAACCGTGATGAAGATAAGGGCAATGAAGTTTCTGAAAAACGCTTTTTGAAAAGCAGACAGCTCTCCAGCAAGCTTTACAAAGGTAGTCATGAGCGAAAATCCGAACGCCGCGACTACTATATAAATTATTCCCTGTGTTCTGGCATTGATTTTTTGCATTTTTCTTTCTCCGTAATGTTACGCCGCTTTTGAATTGCCGCTGTTTTCATCGTTTGCGTCATTTTCAATATAGTACAGCTTTTCTCCGTCACACTCAAAAACAATGTCGCCGAGTTCATCTGTACGGAATATGCGCGCGCCTATATCATTAAGCCTTGAAATAGTTTCGGTGTGCGGATGACCGTAGCTGTTGTCAAGTCCGCAGCTTATGACGGCGGCAGACGGGTATACGGCTTTTATGAATTCCTCGCAGTTTGAAGTGGACGAACCGTGATGACCGCATTTCAAAAGAACGCAGCTTATGTCTTTACCCGATGAAATAATGTTCTTTTCTATCTTCTTTTCGGCGTCGCCTGTGAACATGAATGAACAGCCGCCGTATGTAAGCCGCAGCACGATGCTTGAATTGTTGCTGTCGCCGTTCTCTCCGTCGGCGCTTAATATTTCAAATTCCGCACCGTCAAATTCGTAAATGTCTGATACTGCCGGCACGGTTATTTTTGTGCCGTTATGTTCTTTGCTGAGAAGCAGCGCGTCGATAAGACGTTCGTAGGTTGCGGAGTTTGCGGACTTTTTCGTCATCAACACGTTTTTAACGCTGAAATTTTCGACAGCCGATACACCTCCGCCAATGTGATCCTCGTGCGGGTGGGTAAAAATGAGATATTCGATTTCCGATACTCCGCGGCTTTCGAGATAATCGCACATTTTCCGCGAGCTTTGATTGGTACCGGTGTCGATCAGCATGAATTTTCCGCCGGGACTTTTGATAAGCGTGCTGTCGCCCTGACCTACATCGATGAAATCAAGGCGCAGACAGTTTTCGGCAGTATAAGTTTCATGGTATCCGTTTTCAAAGCTGTCCGTGGACTGAACAGGAAACGCGCCAAGCTTTTTAAAGTTGCTTTGATAGAGAATAGTGAGAGACACTGCGACAAACAGCAATGTTGTAAGTTTTATGCGCGGTTTTTTGTTTGGCAAATTTTTCATATTTATTCGTCGCCGTCCGACTCGTAGTTCATGCGCATTGCAAGGTATTCGTCGTAGGAAATAAGCACTTTTCGCGGCTTTGAACCCTCAAACGGACCTACAACGCCGAGCTTTTCGAGCTTGTCCACGATCCTTGCGGCTCTTGAATAGCCGAGCGAGAGTTTTCTCTGCAATAGCGAAGTCGATACCGAACCCGATTCAACCGCAATTTCCATTGCCGGGAATATGGCCTCGTCGCTTGAGAGAATGGTAGCTCTGTCATCTTCGTCAAAGTCATCAGAAGAGGAGGCGCCGCCTCTGCCTTTTTTCTTTTCACCGCACTTTGCGGCTTCTCTTTCTATGCTTTCTATTATGTCGGCGTCATATTCCACCGCATGACCGTTCTTTAAGAACGAAACAATGTTTTCAATCTCTTTTTCGCTGACAAACGAACCCTGTATTCTTATAGGCTTCATGCAGCCGACGGGAGCATACAGCATATCGCCGCGTCCGAGCAGCTTTTCTGCGCCCGATACGTCGATTATTGTGCGTGAGTCTATCTGCGACGCAACGGTAAATGCTATTCTTGACGGAACGTTTGCCTTGATAAGACCCGTGATTACGTCAACCGACGGACGCTGAGTACCTATTACAAGGTGCATTCCGGCAGCTCTTGCTTTCTGCGCGATACGGCAGATAGAGGTTTCTACTTCAACCTTTGCCGTCATCATAAGATCAGCAAGCTCGTCTATAATGATAACGATTTTTGGCAGATATTCCTTTTCGGGATCGTTCTTTGTCACCTCGTTGTAGGTGTCAAGATCGCGCACGCCGACTTCCTCTATAAGTAAAAATCTGCGCTCCATTTCGTTTACAGCCCATGCGAGTGTGCCGGCTGCCTTTTTGGGATCGCTCACAACCGGAACAAGTAAGTGCGGAAGACCGTTGTAAATGCTGAGTTCCACCTTTTTCGGGTCTACAAGTATGAGCTTGACCTCGTCGGGTCTTGCCTTGTACAAAAGACTTACGATAAAGCTGTTTATACATACCGATTTACCCATACCGGTAGCTCCGGCAATAAGTAAGTGCGGCATTTTTGCAATGTTCATGTATATCGGCGTTCCGGCAACGTCCATGCCGAGACAGACGGTAAGTCTGCTCTTCTGATTTTCAAAGCCGGGATTTTCGATAAGGTTGCGCAGATATACGGTAGAAACGGATTTGTTCGGTATCTCTATGCCCACGGTGTCCTTGCCGGGAATGGGAGCTTCAATACGCACGCCTGCCGCCGCAAGGTGCAGCGCAATATCGTCAGAAAGGTTGGCGATCGAACGCACTCTTACGCCGATTTCGGGCTGAAGTTCGTATCTCGTTACGGTAGGACCGCAGCAGATGTTCATGATCTTTGTTCTAACGCCGAAATTGCCGAGAGTTTCGACAAGTTTTACCGATGTCTGCTTGAGTTCGTCGGTTACGGCAAAGGTTGTGGGATTGGGGTCTTTCTGCAAGAAGTTTATGGGAGGAAAGTTGTATATTTCTTCTTTCGCGGGTTCCGGAGAAACTTCAATGCTTTCCTTTGTACCGTCGGGATTGTCGTCGGTTATTTCCGCTGTTCTTTCGGAAAGCACGGCGTTTTCGCCGCTTGAAATGTCTTTCGCACCTGCCTCGACACCGGCAATGGCGATTGACGCGCCGTCGGTGAAGATGTCTGAAAATTCCGTGACGTTCTGCCCCGATGTTTTCTGCGCGCCGTTCTGACGCACAGCGTTCTCGGCAGCATTTACGACAGCACCCGTTACCGCGCTCTGATCGTTTTGTGACGTGCTTTCGGAGGTATTCCACGGAACGTCGTTTTCGTCGGGAATGTCGTCAAGACTTACGGGCTTTGCAGACTGTTCCGGACTTTGTTCCGCAGAACCGATATAGCTCTGACGTTTTGCGTTGTTGTTTTCTATTATCTCGTCGTATGCGTTTACGTTTACGGGAGTGTCGGGGTCGGGAGAATGAGGTGCGCGTTCCGGCAGGTTTTTGTCGTCGGAAATGACGGGAGAAATTTCGTTTTCGGGAAGTCCGTCGGCGCTTGACGCGGTTGTTTCTTCAACGCCGGGATCGTCGTCCTCGTCGATAAAGGCTCTTTTTTTGCGTATTTCCTTGGCGTCCTTCGCCTCTTCTTCGGCACTTTTAAGGTTTGCCTCGGAAACTCTTGCCTTATCCTCTTCGCGTTGCCTTGAAACGCTTTCCTCGAGACGTTTCTGGCGTTCGGTGTTTACGTTGTAGCTTACTTCACGCGCTTTGTTTGCGATAAAAGCTGCAATGTCGAGAGGCGTTATTCCGAAAGAGGCAAAACCCAAGAGAATAAAGGCGAAAACGCAGATTATCCATGCGCCGATACCGGTAAAATTTTCCATGAATCCGCCGATAAATCCGCCGATAACTCCTCCGCCGTGACCGTCCAAAGCTGCCTTGTAAAGCACGGAAGGGTTGAACGTAGCTTCGGTTTTGTTTACCGACGCGTCCCAAAGTCTGCACAGTGCGGAAAACGACAGTATAAAGCCGAAGAAAAGAGAGCTTCTTTGCCATACGAAGAATCCCGCGTAGTCTTTTTTCCAGTAGAAAGCTTCTGCGATAAGGCATATCGGTATAAGATAAGCTCCTGCGGAAAATAGACCTTTGAAGAGCTGCGGAAGCAATTTCAGCCAGCCCATTTTGTCGGGTATTGCAAAGCAGATTATCAGAAATACGCCCAAAAACAGCAGTATGTAGGGCATAAGCTGATAGCTTAACGTGTTTTCCCTGTGCTGCTCTTTTTTGAGAGTGCGGATTTCCTCTTTGAGCCTTAAATTTTCTTCTTTTTTATTTTGCGGCGAATTTTTTTTTGCCGCGCTTTTTTTAGCCGTACTTTTTTTAGTCGAAGCCAAAACAGCTTATACCTCCGTTATTTTTATATCCGTAAGCGCCGAAAGACGCGTTTTATGCGAAAATGCCGTAAACAATTGCCGCGGCTCCGATTGCAAAGCAGTAATATGCAAAGCATTTGAAAGAATGTTTCTTTGTTATGTAGTTTAAGAGCTTGATTGCGGCAAGTCCGGAAACAAATGCCGCAGCCATGCCCGCGATTATCGTGCCCGTGTTTCCCGATGCGGACAGCGCGTCATGATCTTTGAGAAGCGTTACCGCAACCGAGCCGAGAATTGCCGGAATAGAGAGTATAAACGAGAACTTTATCGCAAACTCGCGCTTAAAGCCGTTCATAAGACCGCCGGTTATGGTCATTCCCGAACGCGAAATGCCGGGGAATATTGCGATAAGCTGATAAAGTCCGACGACAAATGCGTTTTTGGGTTTGATTTCGGAAAAGCTTTTGCGCTTTACATTGACTTTTTCGCTGAAAATCAGGATAAGACCGTTTATGATCCAGAGAATTCCGACGGCGAGTGTGTAGTTGGATATAAATTCCACCGTTCCTTCAAGCAATGCGCCGAGAACAAGCGGAATGAGCGCCACAAATAAAAGACAAAAGAATTTTTCGTCGTTATTGAATTGCGAATACTTGAATTTGCCGGTAAAAAGCTTGCCTATAAGCGAGAAAAAACTTTTTATAAGTCCCCATACGTCCTTGTAATATACAAGAAGAACGGCTGCGAGAGTTCCGACGTGCAGAAGCAGCGTAAAGGTTATGTTTGACATTTCCGCGGAGCTGCTTCCGAATATGTTCTGATATACCGCAAGATGTCCCGAACTTGATACCGGGAGAAACTCTGTGAGTCCCTGTATTATGCCTGCTATTATCGAATTTAAGATGTTCATTGATGCTATTCCTTTCAATAAAGTGATACAGCTGCTTTTAAACCAATCTTAATTATAGCAGATTTTAAAAGCATTTACAAGAGCAAAAGAGCAATAAGTTTCGCGCAAAAAGGGGAATTTTGAAAAAATATGTTGCAATGCGGCATAAAAAATGATAGAATATATCTTGTATAACTATATTATTTGTAAGAGGTATTCAGGTATGTTAAACGGTGCGAAACCGCCGAAAATGATTTTATCCTTAAATACTCTGCCGTATTATTCGGCGCACCATATGAGAGCGGGTCTGAGTCCCGTTGTGTCGCTTTCTGCCGCAGGACTTGAAACTGGCGTTGTTTCGCCGATGAAAATTACCGTCGTCGGAAGGTGCGGTGAAACCGAATTTATAAAACGCAGCGAATTTCCGCTTTCCGGATTTTCTCCGTCGCTTTACAATTTCAAGCCGTCGGGCGCGTGCGATGTTGTTCTGCCGTTCCCGCTTTTTGATTTTGACAGTGCGTTTTTCGACGGACTTTGCGAAAATTCGGAGGGGAAAATAAGCGTTGCTGTGTCATACGGCAAGCAGATCTGCAGCGGCAGCGCCAAGATAACTCTTCTCGCACGCGACGAATGGGAGGGGCTTTATCCCGGTACCGGGCTTGTAAGTTTTTTCGCAGACGCCGACGACCGCTGTATTGCGGAGCTTTGCGGAGGTGTTACTCCCGAAACGTCAGCCGACTATACAAAGCCCGAAACGTTTAATAAAGCTTTAAAGACGCTCTATACCACGCTTAAATCGCGCAATATTATCTATACGCGTCCCGTGGGGTACAGCGCGGACGCACCGCAGCACATAAAATCTCCGAAGGAACTGTTCGGAGCGGTAAGCGCGCTTGCGACGCCTCTTGAGCTTGCGCTTGTGTTCTGCTCTGCGGCGCAGAGGTTCGGGCTTGACCCTGTTCTTATCTTTGTGACAAATAAAACGGGAGAAACGGGCGTGCTGTGCGGATTTTATACCAAGGACGGCTTTTCGCACGAGGCTGTAAGCGAGGATATACGAAAAATATGCACCGAGATCCGATACGGCGATCTTATCGTTACAGATCCCGGAGTTTTCGCTGCGGCGCAGAATACGTCGTTTTCTCTTGCCTGCGATACGGCGTGCGGAATGCTGCTCGGAGATCCCGGGTGCATTAAGTGCATGGTTGATATAAAGGCGGCGAAAAGAAAACTCGGACAAGGCGCGCCGTCAGAGCAAAGCACGGTGTCGGCGGGATTGGGTTCGCTTTATACAAGACTTTCGCAAAGTCCTGCGGTACGGTATTTTTCCGGCGACTGTTCCGGCAGATTTCCCGAAATACCGCTGCTTATAAACGATTTTGACGCTTTTCTTGACGACACTTCAAAGATATACAGACTTTACGCGCTTGAACCGGGTATTGAACTTTCTGATTTTGCAGGCATTGACGAAGGATTTTCGAGTGTGGTTACAAGCATGGGGTCAGACGGCGGAAATTCCGAAAACCGTTTTGTCGGAAACGAACTTCAAAGCGCAAAGGCGCGTCTTGACCTGCTTAAAAAACGCGTATCAAGGGACGACGGAACGGTGTGCGCGCTCAGAGAAGAAAAAATGTGTTCTGCCGCGTCGTCGATGGTGTACGGCGAAAACAGCGATAAAGTATATGCTTTTCTCGGATATATAAGAATATGCGACAAGCTTACGGGAAACATTAAATTTGTGCCGGTAAGCTATGCAAAATGCGCACTTTCCGTAAAGGACGGCGTTTATTGCTTCAGGCGTTCGGGAGCTTTCTCGGTAAATAAAATATTTGTCAGAAACGCACTGAAAAGCGCGGGACTTTCCGCAGACGATTTTTTTGAAAACGATATGCCCGAAAATAAGGACGGCATTTTCGAGATGTTCTCGGAGATAATCGGAAAGCTTTCGCAGACCGACGACAGATATTCGTTCGGACTTGTAAAAGAGGCGCATATTGTCTGCCTTGATATGTCGGACTATACGCTGATGAACGGTCTTTGCACATACAAAAAGAAAATTCTTTCGGGAAACGCCGCAAAAGCCGTGTTTGAAAAGAGCGGCGGAAAAACGCATGATAAAAACGACGCTAAATTTCCCGTTTCTTCTTTGGTTTCGGACTTTGAGAGCATGAGCGCTGCGTGTTCAAAGGAAAATATGCTTGTTTCCGGCGCGTTTGCACACGAAAAGGCCGAGGTTCTCTGCGCCTATGCAAAAAAGCATATTGCCGACGGCAAAAATCTTATCGTTACGGCAAAGGACTCTTTTGACACGCACGGAATATACGAGATACTTAAAAATTCGGGTCTTGCCGACGCCGCGTTTGAGGTGACAGACGGGCTTGATACGCAAAAACTGTGCGATGAGATCTGCGCAAGACTTGAAAAGTACAAGAACGAAAACGAAAACGGCGCGTCGTTTGAGCATAAGGAGCTTGACGCGGCATATAAAACGCTGTATGAATACGAAGAAAAGAACAGCAGAAAAACGCGGCTCGGATTTACGCTGAACGAGCTTCTGCGCGCATATCTTGACGCAAGCCTCCCGTCCGACGGCGAGGAAATACATATAGACGACAGCGTTTTTGAAAAACTCGATTCCGAAGGCTTTGAAAAGCTGTTTGCGGACGCTGGAAAACTCATATCTTTTGCAAGAGGGCTGTGCGCCGCGTCGGGAATGCCGGAATACGCGCCGATAAATACGCACAGACTGTACGGAACCCGTCCGCAGAGCAAGTATTCAAAAGAGGACAAAGAACGTATACGCACGCTTGTTTCAAATATAATCCCGGTTCTTTCGGAGTACCGCGACGTATTTCTCGACGTTTCGGGAATATGCTCGCTTGAACTGTCATGCATAAAGACGCCCGACGCACTCTGCGCACTCAATGATTTGTATAAGCTTGCGCTTTCGGCAAGGGACGTAGATATTCCCGAAATTTTCAGACAGAGCGACATAGAAAAGTTTTCCAACAATGCAAAGCGCGTCGCCGCGATAAAGGAAAGATGCGCGGCAATTCGTTTCAGACTTCCGTTTTTCTCGCCCAAAATTTTCGAGGACGTCCGTTCGCTGCTTGTCGCGGACAGATATGAGGACGCCGAAAAGGGATTTCTTAAAAAGTTCATTCACAGAAAGAACGACGAGGATATACTTCTCCAGTACGTAAGCCCCGAAAACACCGCGCAGTTCAGAGAAAAGCCGCTTGAAGAAATATACTCGCTGTTATACGAATACAAAGCGGATATAAAACAGCTTGACGGACTGTCGGAGGATAATTTCGGTTTCGGCGCGCGTCTTGCAGAGCTTGCGTCGGACGCCGGAGAGCTGCTTGACAGAATAACGTGCGATTCGAGAAATAAGGCGCTTTCGGGATTTTTCAGACTTGTTTCGGTAATCCCGGCAGATCCCGTTCTTGCAAGAAAGATAACCGTCTGCCGCGCACAGCTTGCCGAGCTTTTTGCAAAGGGCGAATTTTCGCTTACCGAACTTTGCACGCTTCTCGGAGCAAAGCTTGATGACTTGAGATTTGAAAACGGAATACTCGCATTTGACGGACTTTCCGACTTTATTTCGGGCGCTGCGCAAAGCCTTGACGTTGCCGATAAGTGGACGGAATATCTCGGACTCTGCGACGGCGTAAAGGATAAACTCTGCGGCTTTGTGGAATATATCGAAAAGCACGGCGCAGACGGAAACGCAGACAGACTTTTTGCGCGTTCGCTGTTATTGCCGGCGTGCAGGATCGCGTCGGGCGAGCTGTTTTCGGAAACCGAGCTTTCAAACGTGAGCATGGCTAAGGAAAAGTTTGCGTCCGAACTTGAAAGGGCAGCTCTCAGGTGTGAAAAGAACTTTGAGGTTTCATATGCGCAGAGCCTGCGCCACCTTTCCGAAACATATGACCCTAAAGCGCTTTTAAAGGATACGGGACTTTCGCTGCGCAGCTTTGTTTCAAAGCATAGATCGCTTGTATCGAAAGTTCTGCCGTGTATCGTAATCCCGAATGAGCTTACGGAAAGTTTTGTAAAGAACGACGTTACGTTTGATTTCTCTGCGGCGCTCGACAGCGGATTTAATTCACTTCCGGCTCTCAGCCTAGGAAAGACATTCGCGCTGTTCAATATGTCTGCGTCACAGGAAAGCGAGATGTTTTCAGCGATAAAAAACAACGGCGAAATAAAGGTTTATAGGACCGATACAATATGTTCGGACAAAAACTCAGGACTTTTCGCATATATTAATTCGGTGCTGCTTTCGGGACGCAGCGCGCTGATTTCGCCGTGTTCCGATTCTGCGTGTTACGAACTGATACGCGTAAACGGCGCTGCTGACGCGGGACTTAAAAATATAAACCGCGCACAGGCGTCTCAGGCTCTCTCAAAGGCGTGCGAATACGTAAATTCGGGATTTTCAAGGGTTGCGGTAAGCGCATTTACACCCGAAATGTACGAATATTTAAAAAGACTTGCAGATCATCTGAGAAAAAAGAGCCCGTATCTCGACAAAGTGCTGTCGGACGGCGCGCTGATTATATGCAAGCCTGAAAAAATGTACTTTGCAGACTGTAACGCCGCGGTAGTCTGCACGGTGTTTGAGAACACGGACGGAGTATACGACTGCTCGCTTGCCAAAAACTCGTCTGCGGACGTGATTTCAGACGTTTATGCCCATATCTGCTCGCTTGGACTTGAGAAGCTCTGCGTTGTTTCGGGTATAAACTGCGGTACGCCCAAATCCATGACCGAGGCATCTCTCAGACTTTTTGAGGAAAGCATATCTTCGTGCAGGGTTCCCGTAAACGTAAATACCTGGAGGGACGCGTCGTCAACGGTTATACCGGGAATTCTCAGAGCGTCGGGAAGAACATCGGCGTTTGCGGTATGCACGGGAAAAGAAACGGGCGGCGCGGAGCTTGTAAGCATCGGGCGAAACAGCAAGCTTTGCATATTTGCCGATATGGCGTCGCACGCGAATATGAGTGATGAACTTGTGCTTAAATATTACGCGCCCAAAGATGTGCAGACAATGACGCTTATGCCGCCGGAGCTTGCAAAAAACGGCATAAAGACAATTTCGGACGCACTTAACGGCGGAGAGGACTGATATATATTAGCTTTATCGGAATAGACCTTGGCACGGCGAATACGCTTGTATGCACAAGGGAAAAAGGTATAATAATAAGAGAAATGAGCGCGGTCGCGTTTGACAATAAAAGCGAACGTATAATCGCCGTAGGAAACGAGGCAAAAAAGCTTATCGGAAAGACGGCTCAGAACATCACCGTCGTAAGACCGCTTAAAGACGGAGTAATTGCGGATTTTGAACTCACCTTGCAGATGTTGAGGCTTTTTATAAGAAAAGCCACGGGCAACGCGCTGTTTTCAAAGCCTAAAGTAATAATCTGCATACCTTACGGAGTGACGGAGGTAGAGCACAGAGCCGTTGAAAACGCTGCTCTTGAGGCAGGCGCGTCGTCGGTTTATCTTATAGAAGAACCGGTGGCTGCGGCAATAGGCGCTGGACTTTCATTCAAGCAGCCGGTCGGAAATATCGTCGTGGATATAGGCGGCGGAACGACGGAGGTTGCGGTGGTCACGGCAGGCGGAGTTGCGGTGTCTAATTCGCTGCGCATTGCGGGAGACGAGCTTAACGAGGCTATTGCGGAATATGTCAGAAAAAAGTTCAACGTTGCAATAGGCGAGAACACAGCCGAAGATATAAAGATAGAAATAGGCTCTGCGCATCCGTCGGCAGACGTGGGAATGATAGAGGTCAGAGGCAGAAATCTTGTCACGGGACTTCCGTCGGTGTTCAATATATATTCCTCCGAAATAAGAGAAGCACTTGACGAGCCGCTTACGCAGATGACGGACATAATAAGGGCGACGCTTGAAACAACGCCTCCCGAACTCTGCGGAGATCTGCTCTCGACAGGACTTACGCTTACCGGCGGAGGAGCCTTGCTCGGCGGAATAGGACTGCTTGTCGGAGAAAGAACGCATCTCCCGGTTTACGTTGCAAACAGACCTCTCGACTGCGTTGCGGACGGAATTATCAAGGTCATGTCCTCTCCGGGAACATACGAAAATGTGTTAAAAACCGTAAAGTCATAAATAGTTTAACAAAATACGCTTGATATTGGTTTTTTGCAGGGGTAAAATATATGCGTCAGCAGAAGCAATGAATTGCCGTTCCGGCATGAAATGAAACCAAGGTTTCATGAAAAGCACTGCGTGCATGAAATGCGTTTCGCGCATTAAAATATGGTAAGTATGATAATCATGATATACGAAAGGAAATGAAAACCAAATGAAAGAAACATTGAAACCGCTGCATTTTAAGAATAACGACAAGGCAGCAAAGGAAAGACCGGTGTTCTGCATAGTCATGGACGGTGTCGGAATCGGTGCGGACAATATTTCAAATGCCGTAAAGAACGCGAGAACTCCCACTCTCGATATGTTAAAGGCAAATTACCCGATGTTAAAGCTCAAGGCTCACGGAACAGCCGTAGGACTTCCGTCCGACGACGACATGGGCAACTCCGAGGTCGGACATAACGCTATCGGCGCAGGTCAGGTTTTTGCACAGGGCGCAAAGCTTGTATCAAACTCCATAGAATCCGGACTTATGTTTAAATCGCAGGCATGGAAAGACATTGTAAGCGTTAAGGACACGGGAAAGACTCTTCATTTCATCGGGCTTTTCTCCGACGGCAACGTTCATTCCCATATAGACCACTTAAAGGCTATGATAAAGCAGGCGAAGGCAGTGGGCGTTAAGAAGGTTCGCGTTCATATACTTCTTGACGGCAGAGATGTCGGAGAGACAAGTGCGCTCGATTATGTTTTTCCGTTTGAAGAATTCTTAAAGGAACTTAATACCGACGGATTTGACGCAAAGATTGCTTCCGGCGGCGGAAGAATGAATATAACAATGGACCGTTACGAGGCAGACTGGTCAATGGTTGAACGCGGCTGGCACACTCATGTTCTCGGAGAGGGCAGACAGTTTGCAAGCGCCGAAGACGCAATCAAGACTTACAGAGCCGAAACCGGCTGCATCGACCAGGATCTTCCTGCGTTCGTAATTGCCGAAAACGGTCAGCCCGTAGGAAAGATTACCGACGGCGACAGCGTTGTATTCTACAACTTCAGAGGCGACCGCGCAATAGAAATTTCACGTGCGTTCGACGAGGCTGACTTTGCCGCGTTCGACAGAGTAGTATATCCCAAGGTGACATTTGCCGGCATGCTTGAGTATGACGGAGATAAGCATATCCCGTCGAGATATCTTGTAAGTCCTCCCGAAATCAAGGGAACAATGGGCGAGTACCTTGCAAATACCGGAGTTACTCAGTACGCGCTTTCCGAAACACAGAAATTCGGTCACGTTACCTATTTCTGGAACGGCAACAAGAGCGGAAAATTCGACGAAAAGACCGAAACCTATGAGGAGATCAAGTCCGACGTAGTTCCGTTTGAGCAGAGACCGTGGATGAAGTGCGCCGAAATAACCGACAGACTTATTGAAGTTACCGAAGAGGGCAAATTCAAATTCCTTCGCGTAAACTTCCCGAACGGCGATATGGTAGGTCACACCGGAAACTACCTCGCAACGATTATCGCAATGGAATCGCTTGACCTATGCCTTGCGAGAATACTCGAAGAAATCGACAAGGTACACGGTGTTGCGATCATTACCGCAGACCACGGAAACGCCGACGAAATGTATGAACTTGACAAGAAAACCCACGAGCCCAAGGTTGATAAAGAGGGACACTATAAGGCAAAGACCAGCCATACTCTCAATCCCGTTCCTTGCTTTATCTATGATAACAGCTTTGCGGATAACTATAAGGTGATTGAAAAGGACACTTACGGACTTTCCAATATTGCCGCAACTCTTGTAAATCTCATGGGCTATGAAGCTCCGTCTATCTGGAACGAAAGCATGATAGAAGTGCTTAAATAAGCTTTTAATTAAATAAATGCTTTTATACTCTGTGCCGGGCGGTAAAAATTGCTTTGCACAGAGTTTTTTTGACGCAATGTGCCGAAAATTGACGTTTTTTGAAAAAAAGTATTGCAAACGTTAAATATTTGTGCTATAATTTTTCACGTGTTATTCACTGATATTCTCTGGAGAGTTCCTGTAAGGACGCCGAAGGTGTAAGGAAAGAAAAAAGCAGTTCTTTCCGATCTCTCAGGCAAAAGGACGGAGTGTAATCTGTTTTTTCCGGAGACTGGCTGAAAAATGCTCTTGTCTGCGGTTATTTTTTTGTGCTTTGACACATAGAATTTCCGTGACAGCAAATTTCTTTGTCTCTCAAAAACCGGACTTTCCCGAAAAAACTATATTTTATAAGGAAAGGATGATGATCTCAGTGAAAAGAACAAAACTTTATTCAAAAGCAGCGTCGCTTTTGCTTTGCGCGCTGCTTGTACTCGGCACATTCGGACTTGTTTCGTCGGCAGCGCCTGCACAGAATGCTGATAATGCCGTTACCGACAGTGCCGAAAATACGCAGACCGTACCCGAACTTCCCGAAACCAAGGAAGAAAAGAACGTTGCCGAAAAGATCGGCGACATCAACAACAAGATAAACGGTGTTGTGTGGGGCTGGCCCGCGATGATACTCATTCTCGGCGCCGGTATTCTTCTCACCTGCCGCAATAAAGCGGTTCAGTTATCGCATTTCGGTTATGCGATGAAAAACACGATAGGAAAAATTACCGAAAAGAACGAAGTCAAGGATAAAGGCGCGATTTCTCCGATCCAGGCAGTCTGTACTGCTCTTGCGGCGACCGTCGGAACGGGAAATATAGCCGGTGTTGCGGGAGCTATTGCAATAGGCGGTCCCGGAGCCGTGTTCTGGATGTGGGTTTCGGCGTTTCTCGGAATGGCGACAAAGTATTCCGAGGTAGTGCTATCAATAAAGTTCCGTGAAAGAAATAAGAACGGCGACTGGGTAGGCGGACCTATGTACTACATAGAAAAGGGCTTGGGCAAGAACTGGAAGTGGCTCAGCGTTCTTTTCTGCATACTCGGCGCGCTTGCGTCTTTCGGTATAGGCAATATGACACAGGTTAATACCATTGCAGGCACAATTAATGCTGCGGCTATGAGATTTACCGAAACCAACGAGCTTGCTCTCAGAATCGGCGTCGGCGTTGCGGTTGCGGTTCTTGTGGCGCTCGTATCACTTGGCGGCATTAAGCGTATAGGCAAGGTTACCGAGCTTATAGTTCCCGTAATGAGCGTGCTTTATATAGTAGCGTCGCTTGTTGTAATATTTGCAAATATAGGAAATATCGGAACGGTCTTCGGAATGATATTCAAGGGCGCGTTTAATTTCAGAGCGGCAGGCGGCGGATTTTTGGGAATTACAATAGCTACCGCAATGAAAAAGGGTATTTCGAGAGGTATCTTCTCTAATGAAGCAGGTCTCGGTTCCGCGCCTATCGCACACGCGGCGGCAGATACGGATAACGCCGTAAAACAGGGACTTTTCGGAATATTTGAAGTTTTTGCTGATACAATAGTTATCTGCACAATGACGGCTCTTACAATACTCATGAGCGGAGTCGGAATAGTATGGGGAGAAAACGCCGACGCGGCGCTGTCGATCTCGGCTTTCTCGACTATTTTCAACGCAAAGGCGGCAAGCGTTATAGTTGCGTTCGCACTTGCACTGTTCGCGTTTACAACAATTCTCAGCTGGAATCTCTACGGTTCGCGCTGCATGGAATTTCTGTTCGGCGAAAAGGCTTCGATAGTTTATAAGATTCTCTTCCTCCCGATGCTCGTAATCGGCGCCGCAATGGAGCTTTCGCTCGCATGGGAAATAGCCGATACCCTCAACGGTATGATGGCAATACCCAACCTTGTGGCTCTCATACTTCTCAGCGGAGTTGTGGCAAAGGAAACAAAGGCGTATTTTTCACAGCTTAAAGAAAAGAAAAAGTAAAACTTGAATTTTGATTAAAACGGTATAAATTTATCCGGGATATGTCTTTATCGGCAGTCCCGGATTTTTTTGCATATAAAAAATTCCCGAATAAATTTCGGGAAAATTGATTTTTGATAAACTTAATATTTGCGGTTGGTCTTTGATTTGGGATTTACGAGATCTCTCCAGTCGAGAGTGCCCTGATCCAGCGCGAGTATAAGCGCTTCGGCGGTCGCAATGTTGGTTGCAAAGGGAACGTTGTATATGTCGCACAGCCTTAAAATATCGTACTCGGACTCTTTGAAACGCGGAGCCGCTATTGTGTTTCTGAAATAAAGGAGAAGGTCGATTTCGTTGAAAGCAATTCTGGAAGAAAGCTGTTCCACACCGCCCTGAGTGCCGGACATAACACATTCTATGTCAAGCCCCGTAGCGTCGGAAATGTACTTGCCGGTAGCATCGGTTGCGTAAAGATTGTGTTTGCAAAGAATTCCCTGATATGCAATGCAGAATTCAGTCATAAGTTCTTTTTTGCTGTCAGATGCAATTATTGCTATTTCCATATGGGTTTGTTCTCCTTTTCGTATGTTGTTGAATGAATGTAAAGATTAATATGTGTATTTGTTTTTTACGCCGGTCTCGACGCCTTCAAAAAGAGGCACCCTGTAACCCTCGCAGCGGCGCGCAATATTTTCCACCGCACGGCAGAAAGGATTTTTGCCGGAACGTATCTCGTATGCGAGCTTTCCCGTTTCCTGCGAGCGCGACATTTCCGAATCAAACGGTATTACGCCGTCAAGCTGTAATTTTGTCCGCGAAATTATGTCGTAAAGACCGACGTTGCTCTTCTGCTTTGCGTCTTTCGGACGGAAACCGTTTACAATGAGCTTTATGTCAAGTCCGCCGGAGGTCAGATTGTCCTTGCCGTAGTCGGTAAGTTCGTTTAATGCGATGGCTGTTTTTTCGGCTGCCCTTATCGAGGCCGCAGTGTGCAGCGATACCACAAAAGCGCAGTCAGCATAAAGCGTAAGATTTTTGTAAAGGTTGTCGGGACGTGCCGGCAAGTCGAAAATTACATATTCAAATCTGTCCGTAAGGCTTTTTACAAAGCGTTCTATCGATTCTTTGTCAAACTTGTCCGACGCCGCACCTATATCGTGCCGTTCGGGATAAAATGCCGGAGCCGATAAAAAGTGCAGATTTTCGCACCTGTCGTCCGTCACAAGCGCGTTTTCGAGAGAGCATGAACCCTTGATTACGTCGCAGACATTGAACAGAGTGCGGTTTTCAAGTCCCAGCACAATGTCAAGACATCTTGATTCGAGATCGCAGTCTACCGCAACGACGCTGTGTCCCATTCTCGCAAGACTCATAGAGAGATTTGCAGATAAAGTTGTCTTTCCGACGCCGCCTTTGAAGGAGGTGACGATATAAACCTTGCTCAAACAATTCCCTCCAGATTAAATATTACTGTGTCAATTATACCAAAAAATTATATATTTGTCAATCTTGTAAGACATTTTTTTGCGACTTCGGTAAATTACTCAATAAGGACCGCGTTTTTTGTCGTTTTTTACCATACCGCGGTTAAAGATAGTGCAAACAGACGGCTCTTTTTGCAAAGTTAACAAAATAATCTTGTTAAAAATTATATTTTCTATTGAAAAATTCACCCGGGTGTGTTATCATTATAAAAAATACTTATAACAGAGGTGCAAAAAATGTTCGGATTCAAACATTCAAAACTCACGGCTGTGCTTCTTTCGCTTATGATGGCTTCAAGCGCTTTCGTAATGCCTGCGTCTGCCGTGGATATAGAAGTTGATCTCGGTCCGCTGTTCGGGGACGAAGATACAACAAAGCCCGATGACGGAAATAAAGACGACGGCAAAAAGGACGACGATAAGAAAGACGAGAGTAATCCGGGAGATGCGGGGGACGGCGAAAACGGCGGCAGCACAACTCCGTCAAAGCCGAGCAGACCCGGCAGCGGCAATTCCGGCAACAGCGGTAACAAAGGCAATTCCGGAAATTCGGGCAATTCGGGTACATCCGACGACGGCAAAAAGGACGAGCCTGTATATAACAGCACTTTCTCCGACGTTGCAAAGGATAGCTGGTATTATGAATACGTAACGCCTCTTGCGGCAAAGGGAATAATCGCCGGATACCCCGACGGAACGTTCCTTCCGCAGAATAATATCACAAGAGCCGAGTTTTTAAAGCTGCTTGTAGAGTGCATGGGCTATCAGACGGTCAATGCGGACGTGTTCGATGACGTAAAGAATACCGATGAGAACTGGTTCTATTCGGTTGTGTCAACCGCAAACGCAAACGGACTTATCTCCGTCGATGAATACGGCAAAGAGCTTAAACCCAACGAAAAGATAGGCAGAACAGAGGTTGCGGCGCTTCTCGTAAAGGCTCTCGGAATAGAGACGGGAAAATATCAGACTCCTTATAAGGATACCGACGATAAGAACATAATCGCCGTATATTCCGCCTGCATAATGCAGGGAACAAGGGACGACAAAACCGGCGACAGATATTTCTATCCCGACACGAATATCACCCGTGCCGAAACAAGCGCGGTTTTCACAAGACTGCTTGAATATAAGGCAGATCCCGCAAAGTTCGTACAGGAAAAAATAGCCGAGTACGGCATAGTTTTAAGACCTGTCGAAGAAATACCCCAACCCTTAGGTAAGGAATAAAAAACTTGTTTTTCGCCGCCGGCTTGTCCGGCGGTTGTTTTTTGCACATTAGCAGCCCCCGTATTTTGCCCGAAAGATTGACAAAAGACGCGTTTTGTGCTATTATAAACTGTATTTTTGCAGATGAAACGGTGTGAAATTGAATGGATATGACAAATAACCGCGAAATATATTTTGATAATGCCGCAACGACGCGTACCGACAGCGGCGCGGCAAAGGCTGCGCTTGAAACAATGACCGAATATTACGGAAATCCGTCCTCGGTTCATGCAAAAGGTCTTGAAAGCGCGCATATACTTAAAACGGCACGAAAAAACATAACCGACGCACTCGGATATGATAAAAACGACGGAAAGCTTATTTTCACATCATGCGGAACCGAGGCGAGCAACACCGCAATTTTCGGCGCATATAAGCTTTACTCCAAAAATCTCGATAATATGGTGATTTCGGATTCGGAGCACCCGTCCGTCGAAAACTGCGCCAAAGAGCTTGAAAAGCTTGGCGTAAAGGTACACAGAATACCCACAAAGGGCGGAAAACTCGACCTTGATTTTGCAAACGGCGTAATAGACGATAAAACTTTTCTTGTTTCGTGTATGCTTGTAAATAACGAAACCGGCGCTGTGTACGACATAAAGGCTCTCAAAAAGATCCGCGACAATAACGCGCCGCAGGCTCTCTTGCATACCGACGCTGTGCAGGGATTTATGAAAACGGGCAGAAGAATTGCCGATCTCGGCGCGGATATGGTGAGTATCAGCGGACATAAGATACACGCGCCCAAAGGCGTCGGCGCACTGTACGTCAGAAAAGGCATACGCGTCTGCCCGCGCATGATAGGCGGAGGACAGGAGGACGGACTGAGGTCGGGAACCGAAAATCTGCCCGGTATTTCGGCGTTCGGCACTGCGGCAAAGACCGCAGACGATAATAAAGATAAGTATTTAAAGACAGTTTCGCAAGTCAATGAGTGCGTAAGAAAGAGCATAACCGAAATGTGCCCCGAGGTGCTGTTCAATTCAGGTGACGACGGCTTTGCAAAGCATATTTTAAGTATAAGCATACCCGGAGTGCGCAGCGAGATAATGCTCAGATACCTGTCGGAGCGCGGCATATATGTGTCGGCAGGCTCGGCGTGTTCGTCAAAGCACGCTGATAACAGAGTCCTTACAAATTTCGGACTTGACGACGCGCGTGCGGACAGTACGCTCAGATTAAGCTTTTCAAGGTTTAATACCGCCGATGAGGCAAAAGAGTTTGCCGCAGTGCTTGCACAAGGCATAAAAAGACTTAAATTACAGTAAAAAACATAATATACGAAAGGCGTGAAACGTTTTGAAAATATCACAGCTCGGAGAAATTCTTTCCGATGAATTTGCAATCAAAGTTGCCGGAGGAAGCGCAAATCCGGAAGAACTTGCCATAGAAAAAATAAAGGATTCGGATATTGCCGGCGTTGCTTTTGATTCGAGAGAAGTGCGCGGAGGATATGTTTTCGTCGCTATAAAGGGCGTAAAGACCGACGGACATCTGTTTATCGAGTCGGCGGTTGAAAAGGGAGCTTCCGCTGTGATATGCGAAACGCCTGAGGTCTATGTAAAGTACAGACAGGTGTATACAGATGTGCTTTTTCTCTGCGTGAGAGACGCAAGACGCGCGCTTGCCGTTGTTTCGGCATACTTCTACGGCAGAGCCTGCGATAAGCTTAAAATAGTCGGCATAACCGGCACAAAGGGCAAAACCAGCACGTCGTTCATGCTTGCCTCAATTCTCAAAGCCGCAGGAATAAAAACCGGTATAATCGGTACAAACGGAGCGTATTTTGAAGATTTTTACGAGGAACTCGGTCATTCCACACCCGAAAGCCGCGATCTGCACAGACTGTTTGCGAAAATGCTCTCAATGGGCGCGACTCATATAGTAATGGAAGTATCCTCTCAGGCACTTCTTATGTACAGAGTGTACGGAATAACCTTCGATACCGCAATTTTCACAAACATAACGCCCGATCATATCGGCGAGGGCGAGCACCCGAACTTTGAAAACTATCTTTACTGCAAGGGATTACTTTTCTCTATGTGCAGAAAAGCCGTTCTCAATCTCGACTGCGACAAAACGCCGTATATGATAGACGTATGTAATTGCCATAAAGTGCCGTACACCACATTTGCCTGCGACAATAAGAGCGCTGACTTTACGGCGGATAACGTAAAATTCTTTATAGATAAAAGAATGTCAACTTCGTTCGAGGTTACCGACAGCGACGGAGTAAAGACGGAGATAGACGTCGGCGTTCCGGGAAAATTCTCGGTGTTCAATTCTCTTTGCGCGCTGACTGCGGCAAGGCTTTACGGCATTGATTACGAAACAATAAAGAGCGCGCTTAAAACAGTAAAAGTCGTCGGAAGAATAGAGCCTGTGCATAACGATTACTGCAAGGCGCCGGTAATAATAGACTACGCGCATAACGAGGTCAGCATGGAAAGCCTTTTCGAGGCGATAAAGGCGTATAACCCGAATAAGATTATCTGTGTGTTCGGCTGCGGCGGAAACCGTTCAAAGCTGCGCAGATACGAAATGGGCGAGGTTTCGGGAAAGAACGCGGATCTGTCGGTAATCACGACGGATAATTCGCGCTTTGAAGAGCTTGACGATATAATCGCAGATATACTTATAGGCATGAATAAGACCGACGGAAAGTACGTCATCAAGAAAGACAGGACCGAGGCAATACACTACGCAATGTCGCAGGCTCATGAGGGCGACGTCGTTCTGCTCGTCGGCAAAGGACAGGAAACATATCTTGATATTAAGGGCGTAAAGACGCACTATGACGAAAGGGAAGCGGTAGCAGCGTATAAAGGCTGAACAGACCGGGGACGTTTAAACTCTGATGAACTATGTTGTACTTGATATGGAGTGGAACCAGCCGGGTTCTTCCGATACAGCCGTTCTTTGCTCAAACGGCGTGTGCTTAAAAAACGAGATAATACAAATAGGCGCGGTAAAGCTTGACGAAAATAAAGATATCTGCGGAAAGTTTGAACGCATAGTAAAGCCGTCCGTCATAAAGAGCATGAACAGAATGGTGTCAAAGCTCACGGGAATTACCGACGAGACTTTAAAGGACGGCAAAGCCTTCGGCGAGGTCATGGACGAATTCAAGGAGTTTTGCGGAAACGACTTTGTATTTCTCATATGGGGCTATGACGATATAAGAATACTCGTAAACAATATAAAATACCACGGGTTGGATTTGTCGTGGCTGCCGGCGCACTATAATATTCAGATGATTTTCTGCGCACAGAATAACCTTGAAAAAAGGCAGTATTCTCTGTCGTTTGCAATGGAATACTGCAAGATACAGCTTTCAAACGAGCTTCACGACGCGCTTAACGACGCAGAGTATACGGCGCTTGTCTGCAAAACTCTCGATCTTGAAAACGGCATTAAGCTGCTGGGCAAGGCTCCCGACGCAGCGTCGCTGGATAAAGGTTCGTATCTTCTCACAAAGCGCAAATTCGGCAATATCAGAAATAAGGACGATATATGGGGCAATTCGTTCATTACGCGTCCGGCGTGTCCGATATGCGGCGGAAAAATGAGTTTTGAAAAATCTGTCGTATGCGGAAAATATCGCTATAATATAAGGGCGAAATGCGCAGAACACGGAGAATTTGTGCTTGTTCTGAGACTTGCGCAGACAAAAGAAGAACTTTGGAATATTTGCCAGCAGATATATGTGTTAAATGATAAGACTGCGGAAATGCTTGAAGTCAAAAAGGCAAAAAAACGCAGACGCCGCAGACGTCCGCAGAAAAACGGCGCGTCAAGACAGAAAAACGCCGCAAAACAGCAATCGGAATAATAAAAACAGGGCGAACCTTTTACGGTTCGCCTTTTGCTGTGCATATTTTTATGTTAAAAACTACCTTGCAGCCGAAATGCCGTTGTACAGCTTTTCGTAAATTCCGTGCTTTGCGATAAGCTCGTCATGCGTTCCTTCTTCGGCAACGTAACCGTCGGATATAACGGCAATTCTTTCGGCGTTTCGTATAGTCGAGAGTCTGTGGGCGACGACTATGGTGGTTCTGCCTTTTGCAAGCTCGTCAAGTGATTTCTGAATGAGTATCTCGGTTGCGTTGTCAAGCGCGCTTGTCGCCTCGTCGAGTATAAGTATCGGCGGATTTTTGAGAAATACGCGCGCAATGGAAAGGCGCTGTTTCTGACCTCCCGACAGTTTTATGCCGCGTTCGCCTATCTGTGTTTCGTAACCGTCCGGCAGCGACATTATGTAGTCGTGAATGTTTGCGCGCTTTGCGGCGTCGATAACTTCTTCGGGGCTTGCGTCAAGGCGGCCGTAGAGAATGTTTTCGCGAATGCTTGAATTGAAAAGATATATGTCCTGCTGAACTATGCCGATGTTTCTTCTTAACGATTCAAGCGTAAATGAGTTTATGTTTTTGCCGTCGATAAGTATTTTGCCGTCCGTTGCCTGATAAAAATTCGGAATAAGGTGGCAGATCGTCGTTTTTCCTCCTCCGGACGGACCTACGAGAGCAAAGGTCTGTCCTTTCTTTATGTCGAGGTCTATTCCGTGAAGAACCTCGGACGAGCCGTTATACGAATATGAAACGTTGTCAAAGAGTATGCTTCCCGAAAGCACTCCGGCGTCGGCAGCGCCCTCTGCGTCCTTTTCGACGGGCGCATTCATTATCTCAAGAAATCTTTCAAATCCCGTAACGCCGTTCTGATATTGCTCGGTGAAGTTTATAAGAGTCATGACGGGAGATATAAACAGGTTTACCGATACGACAAACGCGCTGTAATCGCCGAAGTTTATGTCGCCTCTGTAAAGGAAAAATCCGCCTGCGATAAGAACTATTACGTTAAAAATATCGGTTATGAAGGACGTAGCCGAGTGAAAGCGGCCCATGGCGTCGTAAGCGCTGCGACGTGCCTCTACGAATTCTCCGTTTCCGACTTCAAACTTTTCTTTTTCCTTTTCGGCGTTTGTATATGCCTTTGTCACGCGAATACCCGATATGCTGCTCTCTATTGCGGCGTTGATTACGGCGACGGCTGCGCGGCACTGTTTGAAAGCCGCGTGCATTTTGGTCTTTAGCTTTGACGCTGCAAGCAGCAGAAACGGAATACATACAAAAATTATAAGCGTAAGCGGAAGATTTATGGTCGTAAGATACGTAAACGAAATGATTATCGTTATTGTGCAGATGATAAGATTTTCGGGACCGTGGTGCGCAAGCTCGCTTATGTCCATGAGGTCGTTTGTCATGCGCGACATGATCTTTCCCGTTTCATGCTCGTCGTAATACGAAAACGGGAGCTTTTCGAGGTGCGAAAACATATCGCTTCTCATCTGAGCCTGCATTTTTACGCCCATCATGTGTCCCTGATACTGTATAAAGTAGTTTAAAAACATTCTAAGTGCATACAGCGCAAGCAAAAGCACGCCGAATATTATTATAAGCCTGTATTTTCTTTCGGGAATAAGGTCGTTTAACATGGTTCTTGTCACGATAGGGTATACAATTCCGATAAGCGACACGAAAAACGACGCGAGCATATCGAGAAAGAATATTTTTTTGTGCGGCTTGTAGTAGCTTATAAATTTTCTTAACATGAATACTCCTTGTGCTTTTTGAATGTGGAATGATTTTACAATAATCAATAATATTATAAACTTATTTCGATATTTTTCAATAGCTGCGGCAAATAAATTTTTTTAAACGTTTACTGTTGGTTCAAAATTGCTATTTCCGACGGCATTCGGGCATCATTTTCCATTGAAATGTTTTGGGCGGTGCTTTATAATGAATGTACAAACTTAATTGTTGAAGGGAGAAAAAATATGAAAAAACTACTCAGTGCAGTTCTTTCCGTTATGATGATTTCGTCGTCATTGTTTGTCGGCGCATTGAATGCCGAGATAACCGAGACGGCGGACGAAACGTCGGATAATGCATACGCCGTTTCCGAAGCAGTTCTTGAGCAAGAAATCAAGCCCGGTATAAATCTTCTTACCGGCACAAAAGAAAAGTATAGCTTTGACAAAGGCGAAACACCGCTTTTAGCCGCATCTGTCGGCAGTGATTCCTCACTGTATCAGACAACCGTATCCAACGGAATGTATATTCTTTACAACAGCAGCGTGAGCGCAAAGCATTACGCAAATCTGAATTTTAATCTTTCCGATACGATACCTGCCGGAAAAAAGTATGCGATAGTAACCGACTCATACGGCGAGAGCGCAGACGGCACCGTGTTCAGCAACCTCAGTTTCGGATATCAGTGCGATGTTTTGAACAGAGGTGTAAACAAAGCTGATAAATCCGGCAACTGGAAGACCTTTTGGTTCGTTTCCGTGAATGAAACGGATACTGCCATTAACAAAGGCGGAAACAAGACCAAGTTCCAGTATTCCGGGCATGAAGAAACGGGCGAAAGCTATTACTTTAACAATGTGGGACTTTATCTTTACTATAACGTAAACTATTACGGTGCCGATAACGAAACCGTAATTGCAACCGAACAGGTGCTTTTAGATGATAATGGCGAACTGCTTACATCTTTTTCGCCGCTGCTCCCGTCGGGAGTTGCCGAACCTGAAAAAGACGGACGTGCCCTTGCCGGCTGGTCACAGATTCCCGGCGCTGATTCGGCACAAAACTCTGTTGCGCTTGAAAACTCCGATATAGAACTCTATCCGGTATTCGGAACCAGACAGGTGCGTGCCGGAGATCCCGGAATCAACCTGCTTACAGGAAGCACAGATGTGCTTGATTTTGACATAAATGAATTGTCAAGCGACAAAGTTGATATAGTTAAACAGGGAAAATTTGAAGTTGTAAGCATAGGCGAAAATAAAGCACTCAGAGCATACGGAAACGGTTATCCGATACTGTTTGCAAACACAACGGTTACAAAAGAAAGACCGGTATATTATAAGTTAAAGGCTCTGAAGTATATTCCGTCAGATATAACAAATGAAACCGATAACAGACTCTTCTTTGCCCTTGTTCCTTCAAAAGGATCTGGAACCCGTGTAACGTCAGGCTTTTCGCAAATTAAAACAACGTCTGAAACACCCGTTTCTGTTTCGGAACTCGGCAACATTACCGCAGTTACGGCGCGTTCAAACGGATATGACAGCGTTGAAGCAGACGCCATGCTTTATCCTGAAATTCAGGTACAAAAAATTGTGAATACCGCTTCCGTAAGCATATATCTCGATGACATAGGCATGTATCCTTATTACAAGGCAACATATCATCTCGGCGCGGATAATACGGCAGCCGCTTACTTCTTGCTTGATGACGACGGCGGTTTTCTCACCGAATACACTCCGGTTCTTCCCGAGGACAGTGCCGTAACAGTACCGGCAGGCAAAAAGCTTATCGGCTGGAGCACCGAAGAAAACTCCGATACAGCCATGGATACCGTTGCGCTTGAAAACACCGATATTGAGCTGTACCCGGTATTTGCAGACGCCGATTACGCGCCCAAGTGGTTTGATGACAAGACCGACGTAAAGGACGTTACCGAGATCCGCGTACAGAAAGACGGCGCAGACAAAGTAATCGACACCAAGAGCGGACTTCGTTTCAAGAGCTATATTACAGACGAGAACAAGCTTGACGGCGCGCTTACCGAATACGGCTTTATCGTGGCTCTTACCGATAAGCTCGGAGGAAAAGAGCTTACACACGAGTTTAAATATGACGGACTTGCAGACGGTCAAAAGGCATATATCGCACAGCCGAGCTTTGTCAAGGGCTCCGGTACAGACCTTAAGTTGTGGTATGATACGGACAATTCTCTTACCGTGTTCAGCTGCGTGCTTGTAAACATTCCTGTTTCGCACTATAATGATTCGTTTACCGTGCGCGCGTACTCGTATGTAAACGGCGAATACGTTTACGGCAGCCCCATGAATACCTCAATTTTGGACATTTTGAATTATCTCAGCCAGAACGGAAACGATGTACAGAAAGAGAACGCCGATATACTTCTCGCAAAGTATAACGCAAGCCTTGGCGTGTGACGGAAGGCAAAGGTGAAAAATATGAAAAAGATATATACATCTCCCGAACTTGAGAAATTTTGCGTGTCGTATGAGGACATTCTCGAAGGAAGCGGAGAAACTGCGGAAAACGAGAATCTCTTTGATGCATCGGAGCTGTTCTGATTTGACACCGTTGTAATATGCGTAAGTTTTCAGCGCATTTTACATATTCTCTGCACGTTTTTACTCTCTCCTATATAATTTTCGGGTAATCATATATGTATGCATATCTCCCCGTTTTTCCGTGCAGAGATACCTTTGATATGCTTAAAGACTGCGGTTTTTCGCCGCGGTCTTTTTTGTGTAAAACTATTTTTTGGAATTTTTGTAAACAATTATTTTTGCCGTTGACTTTTGAAAGTTAATGTGTATAATAATTAATGCATAAATAATTAACTCATTAACAGTTAATTGATTAACGGATAAGCGGAGGTGAAAAAATGAACGTGAACGGTTCGGATAAGGTAAGAACGGTAATATATAAGCTTATGCAGACAAACAGGCTTCACCGCATGGCGATAGAAGAGGTTGCAAGCAGCGTCGGAATACACAGAAGCCAGCATATGATGCTTTCGTACCTTGTCGACTTTCCGGAAACCGATTTTTCGCAGGCAGAGATAGCCAAGGAATTCGATATAAGCCCGGCTGCGGTCGCGGTTACGCTGAAAAAGCTCGAAAACGGCGGATATATCGTCCGCAGCGTAAATCAGGGCGATAACCGGTATAATACTATAAGCGTAACGAAAAAGGGAAAAGACGTAATAAAGGAACTGCGTGAAAAATTCGATACTGTGGACAAAGCAACTTTTGAAGAATTCACAGACAGTGACTTTGACGCACTTGAGGCTTGCTTTGACAAGATGCAGAGAGGACTCAAAAAGGTAAAGTGCCGGAACGAAGACAAAAATGATTTCAGAAAGGAAAAATTGCAGTGAAAAGATGGTTTAAATACGTAAAGCCGTACCTGCCGTACTTCATCATAGGGCCGCTGTGTATGATAGTAGAGGTAATAGGCGAAATAGTAATGCCGAAGCTTATGTCGGTGATAATCGACACGGCTGTGGTTGACAACATAGCGACGGGCAACTGGCAGAAGGTGCTGCTTATATCGGCAGGCATGGTGGCAATGGCGCTGCTGATGATGGCAGGAGGAGTCGGAGGAGCATATTTCGGCGCAAAGGCGTCGGTAAACTTTGCGGCGGATCTAAGACAGGATATTTACAATAAGATTCAGAACTTTTCGTTTGAGAATATAGATAAGTTCAATACTGGCTCTCTTGTAACGCGCCTTACAAACGACGTAACGCAGCTCCAGAACTTTGTAAATATGCTGCTTCGTATGTTCTTACGCTCTCCCGGTATGCTTATAGGCGCGCTTGTAATGGCAATAAGCATGAATCCGTCTCTTGCGACGGTGCTTGCCGTAACCATTCCGCTTATGGTAATAGTTGTCGCGGGAATAATCGCAACGGGCTATCCGCGTTTCCGCATTATGCAGAAAAAGATAGACGCGCTCAACTCAAACGTACAGGAAAACCTTACAAATGTGCGCGTTGTTAAATCCTTTGTGCGTGAAGGGTACGAAAAGAATAAATTTGCCGCATCCAACGCAGACCTAAAAGCGGCGGGCATTTCCGCAATGAACGTAATGATATTCATGCAGCCGGTCGTAATGCTGTTTATGTATATCACGACTATCGCAGTGCTCTGGTTCGGCGGAAAGCAGGTTGTAAGCGGCAGCATGACTGCGGGCGACCTCTCGGCATTTATCACATATATTACTCAGATACTTATGTCGCTTATAATGTTTACCATGATATTTATGACAAGCTCGCGTGCGATAGCGTCTTCAAAGCGTATCTGCGAGGTGCTTGACGAGAATGTAACGCTTAACGACAGAAACGCCGCACATAAGGATCTCGAAGTCAAAAACGGCGACGTTGAATTCAAGCACGTTACTTTCAGATATTATAAAAACAGCGAGGGCAAGGTGCTCGACGACGCAAGCTTTAAGATACGCCGCGGAATGACGGTCGGAATAATCGGCTCGACAGGCAGCGGAAAGACGACGCTTGTTTCAATGATACCCAGACTCTATGACGCTGACGAGGGCGAGGTTCTCGTTGACGGAGTGAACGTAAAGGATTATTCGCTTGAAAAACTCAGAGAGGGCGTCAGCATGGTTCTCCAGAAAAATGTGCTGTTCTCAGGCTCGATAGCAAGCAACCTGAGATGGGGTAACGAATATGCGACCGACGAAGAAATTGCAGCCGCTGCAAAGAGCGCGCAGGCGGACGGTTTTGTAGGCTCTATGAAGGACGGTTACGATACAATACTCGATCAGGGCGGAACAAACGTGTCCGGCGGTCAGAAACAAAGACTTTGTATCGCAAGAGCACTGCTCAAAAAGCCGAAAATACTTATACTCGACGACTCGACAAGCGCCGTCGATACCGCAACCGAGGCGCGCATAAGAGAGGCTTTCAAAAATGAGCTTGCACACTCGACCAAGATAATAATAGCTCAGCGCATTTCGTCGGTTCGCGACGCAGACGAGATCCTCGTAATAAACGACGGTAAGATAACAGGCGTCGGCACTCATGACGAGCTGCTTAAAAACAATACCGAATATCAGGAAATATACTACTCTCAAATGGATAAACAGAATGACGCAAAAAAGGAGGCTGACGCGTAAAATGGCAGGAAGAAATTTAGCTGAACTCAAAGAACGTTATAACAGCGCATCGGCTCCCGGAAAGGCACGCGGACCTATGGGAGGGCCGGGAGGAGGTCCCGGCGGCGGTGCAATGCGCGGAAAGTCAAAGCCAAAGAATGCAAAGGCTACCGTAAAACGTCTTTTTTCGTATATCTCGGCGTATAAAGCGCATATGGTCGTCGTGCTTTTGTGTATGCTTATAAGCACCGGATCATCGCTTGTCGGCTCGTATATTTTAAGACCTATTTTCAATAACATAATGAATCCCGAGACCTCCGCGCAAAGCCGTATACAGTACCTTATGATGACGCTTGCAACGCTTGCTGCGGTCTATGTTGTAGGACTTGTTTCAACATATGCGCAGAGCCGCATAATGCTGAACATCTCACAGAGTGCGATAGAGAAGATAAGAAACGAGCTGTTTGCCAAGGTTCAGTCGCTGCCGCTTAAATTCCACGACAACGAAAACACCGGTGAAATAATGAGCCGTTTCACAAACGACGTCGATAATATCGGCACAATGCTTGACAGCACCATAGTAAGCCTTATTTCGGGCAGTGTAACGCTTGTTGGTACGCTTGTTATGATGATATACACAAATATTTGGCTTACGCTTGTTACGGTGCTTTTCCTGCCTGTATTCATCAAAGGCGGCGGATATATAGCGTCAAAGAGCCGAAAGTATTATTCGGCGCAGCAGGCGTCTCTCGGCGCTGTAAACGGTTATATTGAGGAATCCGTGTCGGGTCAGAAAGTCGTAAAGGTGTTCAATCATGAAAACGCCTGCAAGGACGAGTTTTCACTTCTTAATAACGACCTTCGCGAAACCCAGATAAAGGCAAACTTCTTCGGCGGCATAATGGGGCCTATCATGGGTAACTCAAGCCAGGTAAGCTACGGCGTGACTGCCGGTGTCGGCGGTATACTCTGCGCACTCGGAAAGTTCGACATAGGCGGACTTACGGTGTTCGTAAACTATGCAAGACAGTTCTCACGTCCCGTAAATGAGATCTCAATGCAGATGACGACGGTTTTCTCTGCACTTGCAGGTGCCGAAAGAGTTTTTGCCGTAATGGATAAAGAACCCGAGGCGCCGAACGCACCCGACTGCGTAAAACCCGAAAAGATAGACGGAAACGTTGTGCTTGACGACGTATGTTTCGGATATAATCCTGACAGAATGATATTGAAGCACATATCTCTCTATGCAAAACCCGGTCAGAAGATAGCATTTGTCGGCTCGACAGGTGCAGGCAAGACCACAATAACAAATCTGCTTAACCGCTTTTACGACATTGACAGCGGAAAGATAACCATCGACGGTATTGACATAAAGAAATATCCTCGCGAATATCTGCGCGAGAATATCGCAATGGTACTTCAGGATACGCACCTATTTACCGGTACTGTTATGGAAAATATACGTTACGGACGCCTTGACGCAACCGACGAAGAGGTTATAGAGGCTGCCAAGACCGCAAGTGCGCACAGCTTTATAATGCGGCTTTCCGACGGCTACAATACCGTGCTTGAGGGCGACGGCGCAAACCTCTCTCAGGGACAGAGACAGCTTTTGAATATAGCGCGCGCCGCAATAAGCAAAGCTCCGATACTTGTTCTTGACGAGGCTACAAGCTCCGTCGATACCAGAACCGAACGCCATATCGAACACGGCATGGACAGACTTATGAAGAACCGCACTACGTTCGTAATCGCACACCGCCTTTCGACGGTACGCAACGCCGACGCGATAATGGTGCTTGAAAACGGCGAGATAATCGAGCGCGGAAATCATGACGAACTGCTTGCAATGCACGGAAGATACTACGAACTGTATACCGGAAAGAAAGAACTTGATTAATATACCTGTATACATTACACGGAGGTAAATTATGAGAACCATAAATTTTGCGGTGGTAGGCAAAGGGTCTATGGGGCGCGCACATTCAGCGTCTTTGGATATGCTAAAATACTGCTATAAGAATCTGCCGTTTGAGGTAAAGCTGCATACGCTTGTAACGAGAAATCCCGAAACGGCGCAAGCCGACGCACACGCACTCGGCTTTGAGAATTACAGCCTTTCGGTCGATGATTGCCTTAAAAACGAGGATATAGACGTAATAGATATATGCACGCCGAATAATACTCATTTTGATATTATAAGCAAAGCCGTAAAGGCAAATAAGCATATACTTTGCGAAAAGCCGCTTGCGGTAAGCGATACGGAAGCACGGAAAATTCTCGAACTTACAAAGAATTACGACAAGTGCTGCGGAATGGTGTTCAATAACCGGCATCTTCCGGCAGTGCTGCGCGCAAAAGAGCTTATGAAAGAGGGCAGGCTCGGACGGATACTGACGTTCAGAGCCGTGTACCTACACGCGTCGGGCACAGACCCAAAGAAAAACGCAGGCTGGAAACAGAACCGCGATATATGCGGCGGCGGAGTGCTGTTTGATCTCGGCTCACACGCGATAGATCTGCTTTGCTGTATTCTCGGAGATAACGAAAAGTACGGCTTTGAGAGCCTTTACGGAATGTCGCAGATAGGCTTTAAAACCAGAGCCGGAATGGACGGAAAAGAGTGGCAGACTAATGCCGACGAAGCCTTTTATATAACCGCAAAGCTGAAAAACGGCGCGTGCGGAACAATAGAGGCAAGCAAAATATCAGTCGGCGCAAACGACGATCTGTCCGTCGAGATACGCGGAACCGACGGTGCGCTGAGATTTTCTCTCATGGAGCCGAATTTCCTTGAGTTTTATGATGTAAAGTATACAGGTACACCCAATGGCGGAGACCGCGGATTTACAAAGATCGAGTGCGTAAACAGATATGATATGCCGGAATCGGTTTTTCCGGGCATGAGAGCGCCGATAGGCTGGTTCAGAGGGCATATACACAGTATGTATAATTTCTGTAATGCGGTATATGCCGGAACAAACCCGTCGCCGTCATTTGAGGACGGCGCATATGTCAATAAGATAATGCAGGCGGCATATGACTCGGACGTTTCCGGAAAAAGCGTGACGGTGGAATAAAAAATACCGCAAAGAACGTAAAAAACGTTTGCGGCAAGACAAAAAAAGAGCGGCGGAGCCTGAAAGAGAGTTGTTTTTTCGGTTTTGCCGCCTTTGTCTTTTTTTTGCTAAATTGCGCCGTAACTATTGCATTTCTCATTCAAAAGTGGTAAAATTATATCGTAAAATATATTTGCAGACATAGTTTAGCGGTAAAACTTCGGCTTCCCAAGCCGACGTTGCGGGTTCGACTCCCGTTGTCTGCTCCAGAAAGTGTATATCCTCTTGCGGTGTGGATAAATTGCCGTGAGAGGTTTTTTATTTGCCTGAAATTACCGCAAATAGTTTTTTTGCAACCGGCGATTCGCCCGAACGCGCCATAAAGGAAATATCAGAGCGTTTCAGAGTATCAAAGTATAACGCCTGGCGGCTTGTTATGACGGAAAGCGCGTATTTTTCAAGCGCTGCGCAAAAAGAGTGTTTCAACGAACTTGGGGTTGAGAGATACGAGATAGTCGGAACGTTTGACAAGCATATGTGCCCGATATGCGGACGGTTTAACGGCAAAGTGCTTGACATGAAAGAGTTCAAGGAGGGCATTACCGCACCGCCGTTTCACCCGAATTGCAGGTGCTGCACAGCTCCGTACTTTGAGGAACTTGATGATGTTTTACAGGCGCTTCAAATGCCGGAGGAAATACGACCGATAAAAGTTTGCGATAACGGACGTAGCCAAAAATTCAAAGGGAAAAAGTGTTATGTTACTGTAAATCCGGATACTGGAATTCTTATTCAGACAAATCCGCGTTCAGGAGGTAGTGACAAGTGAATATTACGGAAGAACAAAAAAGTATACTATTGTTGCATATTCCCGATATAAACCAAAGTATAAATAATGGCGATTTGGATGATGTGCTTGATCAGCTTGATGATAAAATTACAGAAATCGGATTTAATCGTGATTATACACTAAACGAAATCGGATTAAAACTGCAAAAGCTATACGATGAGCTTTATGTTCAAAATTGCTAAAACATATTTAAGCACCGTACATTAGTACAGTGCTTTTCTTATACTCAAATTACTGATTTAAGCATCGCGCAGAAAAGTGCCGGTGCTTTTTTCATACACAAAATTACCGCTTGCACGGCGGACAACAAGCAGTGCGCCGCAGTACGAGGACTGGCTCGAAAAAAAGTTGACTGTAAAAAAGCGCAAAAAAATCCGGGGAAAGATACAGTTTTTTGCTGTAAAAATCCCCCGAATATTTTAAAATGCTGTACTATCTTATTTTACTTCTTTTTCGTCGAGATACGGTTTCATGCTGCCTGCACAAAGCGCCATAGTCGATATGTTGTGAAAAAGCGCCGAAGTGACGGGCGAAATGAGTCCCGCTATACCGAGAAGTATAAGTCCGCTGTTGAATACGGATATAAAGCGGTAGTTTGAGTGTATTCTTGCAAACAGTTTCTCGCTGAGATCTCGCAGTACGCAAAGCCTTTCAAGATCTGATGTAAGCAGAGTGATGTCCGCAACCTCTCTCGCAATGTCCGACGCGTCTTTCATTGCAACCGAAACGTCAGCCGCAGCAAGCGCCGGAGAGTCATTTATGCCGTCGCCGACCATAACGACCGTGTGTCCTTTTGCTTTCATGTCGTTTATGATGTTGAGCTTGTCCTCGGGAAGAACACGCGCATGATAAGTGTCTATCGACAGCGCGTTGCATACGCTTTTTGCGGTAGATTCGCCGTCCCCGGTTATCATGACTATGTTTTTAAGTCCCTTTTGTTTAAGCTCACTTATGACATTCGCTGCGTTTTCGCGTATTGGATCCTGTATGCAGAGTATGCCGCATAATTTCTGACCGATAGCAAGGTAGACCATGGAATACTCTTCGCCGAGTTTCTTTATAATGCTGTGCTGCTCTTCTGTGTAGGGTATCTTCTCGTCGTCAAAGATAAAGTGCGCACTTCCGATGAGAGCCTTTTGTCCGTGCAGCTTTGTCGCAATTCCGTGCGCAACTATGTATTCGACCTCGGCGTGTTCTTCGGAATGTTTGAGATTCTTTACTTCCGCCGCATGAACGATAGCCTTTGCAACGCTGTGCGGAAAATGCTCTTCAAGGCACGCAGCCGTTCTCAGAATTTCGTCCTCGGTGTAACCCTCAAATGCAATGACCTTTGCAAGATCGGGGCAGGAAACGGTCAGTGTTCCCGTCTTGTCGAACATTACCGTGTCCGCATGGGCATAGTTTTCGAGGTATCTGCCGCCTTTTATCATTATGTTGTACTCGGCAGCCTCTCTCATTGCCGAAATAACGCATATCGGCGTCGATAGCTTGATGGCACACGAATAGTCCACCATGAGCACCGACAGAGCCTTTGTGAGGTTTCCCGTAAACAGATAAGTCGCAGCGCACGTAAACAGGCTGAACGGAACAAGATTGTCCGCAAAGCTCTCGGCTTTTGTCTGAACGCCGGATTTGAGATCTTCCGAGGTTTCTATAAGCTCCACGACCTTGTTTATTCTGCTGTCGTCGGGAAGAGAAGTTACGTTTATGTCTGCCGAACCCTCTTCAATTACGGTGCCGGCATATACGCTCGAACCCTCTTTTTTGTGACAGAGCATAGCCTCTCCCGTCATTGCGGATTCGTTTACTCCCGCCTGTCCGGAAATTACATATCCGTCTATCGGAATCATGCTGCCCTGCTGAACTCTGACAACATCTCCCGTTACAATGCTCTTTAACGGAACCTGCACAGGCTCGCCGTTTTCAAGCTTCCATACCTTGTCTATGTTTAAAGACAGACTGTCGGAAAGCGTATTCTTGGCTTTCTTTCTCGTGTAGCTTTCGAGAAGAGAAGAAATGTTCAGCAGCGTCATTACGGACGACGCCGTGCCGTATGAACCGCTCATGACCGACGCTGAGATAGATACTGCGTCAAGCACCGCAACATTCAGTTTTCCGCTCGCAAGTCCCGAAAGACCGAGTTTTATAAACGGAATTGCGCGGTATATCGTAAGAGGAGCTGTCAGGAACGACGGCAAAAACAGCTTTGTAAGAATTCTTTTTGCAATTATCTTAAAAAAGTCGCGCTTGAATTCTTCGTCCGTGAGCTGAATCGGCGTAAGCGGTGCGCTGCTTAAAGTACGGGCGTTTATGCTTTTTATTTCTTCAAGCAGTTGTTCGCGTATATTGCCGCCGTAGTTTATCAGCAGACCGCCGTTTGCGTATGAGGCTTTTGCCGAGATAACACCGGGAAACGCGCATATCTGCGCCTCAAGACTTGTGCTTTGCAGCTTTGAAAACACGTCTTTGCCGCATCTTACGCGAAGTCTGCCCGGAGTATCGTAAACAATTTTAAATCGCATGGAAAATCACGTCCCGAAAAGCCTTATTCTTTGTTCTCTGCCTGCTGCTTTGCGTCGTAGCAGATGTCCTCAGCCTCGTCCTTCATATTCTGGAAGGTTTCCTTTGCTTCGCTCTGGAGCTGCATACACTTTGCAAGGCCGTTTACGCAAGCCTTTCTGGTTTTGTCGCTCTTTAATGCCTTTACGCCGTATGTTGCGGCAAGAACTCCGCCCACAAAGCACAGAAGTTTTTCGTTTTTGAGATAGTCCAAAATTTTCATGATAAATTCCTCCTTGTTTTTGCGGATTATCATCCGTTTATTATTATTTTACTTTTACCGGCGCTTTTTGTCAACAGATGACTTTAGTCAAAAACGTTTAATTTCGATAACATTTTTGTAAAAAAACATTTAATCGAGTTAAGTATACCAAACCGCTCGTTTTCGGTACTGCAAGACGTGACATAAAGCATTGCGGATTTTTTAAGGAGACGTTGAAAAAATATAAATTATAATGAAATATTTTTTTAAATCTATTGTTTTATAAAACCTGAGATGTATAATAAAAACAATACATATGGTAAAAGAGGGATGTATGCTTTTATGGAAAGCGGCAATGTTGACAGAGCGCTCTTAAAGCACTATTGCCACACGGTATGGGAATATGACGCGGCGCTGCAAAAAGTATATATACATTACGACGCTATGTTTCCGGATATGGAAAACGCATGGCATGATATGGGCAGCCTTTTTGAGTTTTACAGTGACGGCTGTCTTTTCGGCGCGGACATTGAAACATGGCGGAAAAATCTCGGAAAAGACGCATTGAATGAATTTCTGCGCTCCGATGAAGAATGCAGAAGATTTGAGCTGAGATTTACCTTTAAAAACAGAGTTCCGGAATGGTATGAAATTTATATCGAAAAGTCAGGCGCACAAAAAGTTATTATTTCCGTCAGAAATATATACGGAAACGTAATCGGAGAGTCGATAAGAAAGACTGCGCGCAATCTTTTGGGAAATATTTTCTATATAGACGTTTTGAGCGGCTGTTTTATCTCTCATTATTCCTGCACGGAAATAAAAGGAATATCTGACGGCGCTGCGAGATATGACGAAACGGTGCGGAAATACTTTTCCGAACATGTTATTGACGATAACAAAAACGAAATACTTGAGAGCATGAGGCTGTCAAACGTAAAGAGAGCGCTGTCGGAAAATGAAAGTTTCACGGTTTATGCGACAATGATCGGCGAAAACGGAGCGCTTTCAAAGAAGTTTGTTTACTTCTATCTTGACCCGGCAAAAACGATAATAGTTTTTGCGGAAATTGACGTAAGCGATATAGTAGACGAATATGAGTCGCGCATAAGACGTTTCAGAAAGGAATCCTACCGCGATTTTCTGACAGGTGCGTATAACAGAAACTATTTTGAAGAAAATCTGAAAAGCGCCGTTATAAGCTCAGGTGTTGCAATACTCGACCTCGACGACTTTAAGCTTTGCAACGATGTTTTCGGACATTCCGCAGGCGACGAGGCGCTTATAACCGCCGTACAGATCGTAAGGCGCTGCATGAATCCGACCGACTGCCTTATAAGATACGGCGGAGACGAATTTCTGCTCATTCTTCAGAACCTCGAAGATGAACAGATGCTTGAAAAAAGGCTTACGGATATACAGAATAAGGTTCACAGCGCGGTAGTTGCGGGAAATCCCAACGTAAAGCTTTCCGTAAGCATAGGCGGCGTTCTCTGCAAGAAAGACGAAACGATTGAAGAGGCGGTTTCGCGCGCCGACAAGCTTATGTATCAGGCAAAAGGGCTTAAAAACATGGTTGTCACCGAAAGCAAAGCTATCCGCGACGGCAAGAGAGAACATATCGTTATGAAAAACGACTATGTAAAACAGCAGATACTCATTGTAGACGACCTTGAGCTTAACCGCGAGATACTTTCGGACATGCTGCGCGATAATTTCAAAATACTTACCGCGTCGAACGGCGCAGAGTGCATTGAAATGTTAAGACAGTACGGAACGGGTATTTCTCTTGTGCTGCTTGATATAATAATGCCCGTGATGGACGGTTTTGAAGTTCTCTCATACATGAATAAAACAAACATGATAGAGGATATACCCGTAATAATGATTTCGGGCGAAAAGTCGGATGACGCCATTCGCCGCGCATTCAGTCTCGGCGTTTCGGATTATGTAAGCAGTCCGTTTGACTCAAAGGTTGTTTTCAGACGTGTGCTGAACATAATAAATCTCCATGTAAAGCAGAGACGTCTTATTTCGCTTGTTGCAAAGCAGGCCGCCGAAAAAGAAAAGAACAGCCGTATAATGGTAGATATACTCGGACAGGTCGTAGAGTTCAGAAACGGCGAAAGCGGAATGCACGTAAAGGATATAAACAAGTTTACGGGTCTTTTGCTTGAAGAACTTGTAAAGAAAACTGACAAGTACGAGTTTTCGCGCGAAGACTGTTCTCTTATAGCCACAGCCTCGGCTCTGCACGATATAGGCAAAATCTGCATTGACGAAAAGATACTCAATAAACCCGGCAAACTTACAAAAGAAGAATTTGAAATAATAAAAACGCATACTACTCTCGGCGCGGAGATGATAAGCTCGCTTGACGAATTCAAGAACGAAAAGCTTGTAAAGGTCGCGTTTGAGATCTGCCGCTGGCACCATGAAAGATATGACGGCAAGGGATATCCCGACGGTCTTAAGGGCGAGGAGATACCGATAAGCGCACAGGTGGTCTCAATCACCGATGTCTATGACGCACTTACAAGCGAACGTGTATATAAACCTGCATTTTCGCATGAAAAGTCAATGAAGATGATAACCGACGGCGAGTGCGGAGTGTTTAATCCGCTGCTTGTAGAATGTCTGTGCGATATACAGGATAAGATCCGAAAGGATAAAAACCGAGACTTGCATTAATTACAAGCGTCTCCGGAGGAAAAGTCATGAGTGTTAAGAGGAAGTTTAAGTTTTTGGCGATAGCAGCCGTGCTGTCGGTCTGTCTGCTGTTTTACGGCTGCGAGAATAATGAAAATACGGCAGACGAGCCGCAAACCGATGAAAATCTGCCGACGCTTGTCATAGGCTGCGATCTGTATGAACCGTATTCGTATGTTGACAGCGACGGAAATTTTGTCGGTATAGATATTGAGCTTGCGGAGGAAGCCTGCGCAAGAATGGGATATAAGCCCGAATTCAAGTTTATAAAATGGGACGAAAAAAAGCAGATTCTTGCCGATAATGAAGTTGACTGTGTCTGGTCGTGCTTTTCAATGAACGGCAGAGAAAACGATTATCTGTGGGCAGGGCCTTACTTTTACAGTTTGCAGTCGGTTGCGGTGCTGAAATCGAGCGATATAAACACAATATCCGAGCTTAAAGGCAGAACCGTTGCGGTGCAGTCCAGCACAAAGCCAGAAAGTTTGTTCCTTGACGGAGCAGACGGCGTTCCGGACGTAAAGAGCGTTTATTGTTTTACCGATATGGAGAAAATGTTCGGAGCTGTCAAAAAAGGATATGTTGACGCGTGCGCGGGACATGAAAGTGCGCTGAGATCGTTTATATCAAGAGACAGTGCGGATTTCAGAATACTGTACGAGCCGCTGCAGAAAGTGGGACTCGGCATTGCATTCGATAAGCAAAGCGGAGACAGGGAACTTGTACGAAAACTTTCCGAGACGCTTAATGAGATGCACAAAGACAGAACTACCGCAAAAGTGTTTATAAAATACAATATTTCCGCAGAGATTTTTCCGGAGGTGAGCGTCATTGACTGAAAAAAACATCGACGGACGTGACGGAAAAAAGCGAAGATTCAAAACCGCACTTGCAGCCGTCGCGGGAGGAATAGCAGTGTGCGCCGCCGTATATGCCGTTGCTTTTGCCAAGAGTATTGATTCTCTGGAAAAAAGTTTTGAAAAGACCGCGGCACAGTTAAAGAGCCAATGTCAGAGCTATGATGAGATTATAGCCGCAGATGAGGCAAAGAGCCTTATACGCCTTACGGAACAGACCATTGGACTGCGGACAAATCTCGGAGTTACGGCTGATTTCGGCGAAACGGAGCTGTTAAAGGACTATGCGGACAATCAGCGTCTTTCCGGAATAATAATACTTGACGAAAATCTTTGTCTTGTGAGCGAGTACAGCGACGGTCGGATAGATTTTAACGACTGGAAAGAAAATCTTTCGGTACCATATGTTGCAAACACCGCAAATTACGAAAAAAAGATATATTGCGAACGCGTGTATAAGTACGGAAACTGTTACGATATGGCGGTTGTGGCGCGTATTGACAAACCCGGACTTATCTGCTGCTACCGATACCAGAATTCGGGGCTTCTCGCGCTGAATAAAGCGGCTCTTGAAAGCATAATGTCGGATTATACTGCCGAAAACGGCGGCATTGTGTATGTTATGAAGAAAGGCGAAATTCTCAGCACCGACGACAGTGCGGTAAGAAAGGGAAAAGGTCATGACAGCGCTGCGCTGCCGTGTTCTGAGGTAAAGTCAGAAAAACCTGAAAGAATAAGTACGGAGCGCGGAACCTTTTACGGCGCAAAATCTTATTATAATAAATACGATATATGTGTTTTCTATTCCGAAAGCACGGTAGTAAAGTCGTGCCTGTATGCGGTAATTCTTGCGCTGTCGGTTTATACGGCGCTTTGTATGCTTATACGCGTTGTCGGAATGAGCCTTGAGATAAAGCACCGCACGGAGCTTAACGACAGTATCGAAACCATAAAGGCTATAAGCGAAATATATGACGTAAGCATAACCGTAAATGTACGCGAGAACAGGTTTGAGGCAATAAAGCTCCCGGAATATATGATGCCTATGCCCATAAAGATACATACGGCAAAACAGCTTTTTGATTTTGTCGGAGACACTTTTATAGGCGACGAATATAAAGAGCAGTTTGAAAAGTTTGTAGATCTTTCGGACGTTACGCAAAGGCTTTACGGCAAGGAATTCATAGAGTCTATCTGCTGTACCAAAAAGGGAAAGTGGATCAGCAACCTTTTGATACGCAAAGAAACGGCGCATGACGGCAGTGTGCGTTCAGTTGTTCTGATATCGAGAAATATAGACGAACAGAAAAAGTCCGAGCTTGAATATCAGGAAAAACTTAAAAGGACAACAGAGGAAGCTGTGCGCGCGAACAACGCAAAGACGGATTTTCTGCGCAGAATGAGCCATGATATAAGAACGCCGATAAACGTAATTATGGGCATGGTTGCGATAGGAAACAAATATCCGAGCGACGCGGAAAAACAGCGTTACTGCCGCGAAAAGATTCAGTCGGCGTCGTCGATGCTGTTGGATCTTGTAAACGACGTGCTGTTTATAAATAAGGTGGATTCGGGAGGAATCGAGCTTGAAAGTAAGCCGTTCGATCTGCGCGATATAATTGCCGAGGTCAATACGCTTACCGAGGTACAGGCTAATCAAAAGGGCGTTAAATATGAAATAGAGTGCTTTTCGGCAGAACAGTGCAGGTTTTTGGGCAGTCCGCTGCATTTGAGACAGATACTTATGAATATCTCGACAAATGCCGTAAAGTATACTCCGTCCGGCGGCTGTGTTTCGGTGCTGTGCCGTGAAATTGGCAAAAAAGACGGCAAATGCGTCTTTGAATTTGTGTGCCGCGATAACGGAATAGGCATGAGCGAGGAATTTCAGAAACGTATGTTTGAGCCGTTCGTTCAGGAGAACAGCAGCACGGATAACAACGGTTTTTCCGGTATAGGACTGGGACTTGCGATAGTAAAGAAACTTACCGATAAAATGGGCGGCAGCATTTCGGTGCGCAGCAAAAAGGGAAAAGGCAGCGAGTTTATCGTAACAATACCTCTTTTGCCTGATTCAGGAGTCAGCGGAGAAAAAGTTGTAAAGGACGTTTCTCTTGACGGTATAAAAATTCTTGTTGCCGAGGATAACGAGATTAATATGGAAATCGCAAAATTTGCCCTTGATGAAAAGGGCGCACGGGTAATATCTGCGTCCGACGGAAAACAGGCTCTTGAATTGTGGGAAAATTCAGAGCCGCATGATATAGACGTCATACTTTTAGACATTATGATGCCTGTTATGGACGGATATGAGACTGCAAGGCGTATACGCAACAGTACACGTCCCGACGCTGCGAGCGTGCCGATAATCGCAATGTCTGCAAACGCGTTTGAAGAGGACGTAAAACGCAGCAATGACGCAGGCATGGACGCACACGTTGCAAAACCTTTTGACGCAAATAAGCTTGCTCAAACAATACTTGACTGCATAAATAAGAGAAACGGGGTCGTACAAAAATGAAACTTGAAGAATTTTACGAACTTTCCGGCGGAAATTTTGACGATGTGAAAAGCAGACTCGGAAACGTGGAAATGATAGAGAAATTTGTAAAGAAGTTTGCCCTTGACGACAGCTTTGAAAGGCTGAGAAACGGACTTTGCGACAACGACGCGAAAGAGGCGTTCAGAGCCGCGCATACGTTAAAGGGAGTATGTCTGAATCTGGGCTTCGGAAATTTTTACAAACCGGTTAACGAAATTACCGAGCTTTTGAGAGCGGAAAACACCGAATCGGCAAAAATAATGTTTCCGGAGGTTGAAAAAAGCTACAACCGACTTGTGACGCTTATAGAAAAGCTGTAAACGGACAATTAAAAATAAGATCTAACGCTGTGAAAACAGCGTTTTTTCTTTGCGGTAATTATGTGATTTTTGTCTGTACGTACCTAAATAACCGTAAACGGCAGCGCAGCGGAAAAAGTATATTTTGTATTTTTAGCCGTGCTGTTGCGTATTGTAAAACACGTGGCGGGCACTTTTCGGTGCGCGTTAATATTTGTAAATAGGACTTGAAATTTTTTTTTCCGTGTGGTATAATATCTATACTTCGTAAAAGCATGAGAATCGGCTTTTTGCGGACGCTTTACAAATTGTATATGTTTCCGTAGCTCAGCAGGATAGAGCAACCGCCTCCTAAGCGGTAGGTCGGACGTTCGAATCGTCTCGGGAACGCCAGAATTCTTGCCGTAAGCCATTTTTTAGTGGTTTACGGCATTGTTTTTTATCACGCCTGTCAAGCTTTACGGAATCGAACGATCCGAAATTTTTGTCGGGCTTGTTTTATTGCCGCAGACGGTTCGCAGTATAAAATCTATTTTCTTCATAACCGCATAGAATTTACCCGCAAACCAATCGTGCTGTTTAATCTTCGTTATAAGAAAACACTTCTTCGACGGTTGCATGAAAGACTCTTGCAATATCCATTGCCAATTTCAGGGACGGATTATACTTACCACGTTCGAGGTTCACGATAGTTTCCCGTCGAACGCCGACCAATTCGGCAAGGTCTGACTGCTTTAAATTTTGCATTTCCCGATATTCTTTTATCTTGGTTGACAGAGCCATGATCAAAGCCCTTTCTTATCCATGAAATAAAAGATAATCGTGCGGATAACGGAGAGAAGAACCAATACCCCCACAAGACAGTATCCGATAATTTCAGTCGTAAGGGCAAATCTGCCGACGGCACAGAGAAAGCTGATCAAAACGAGCGCCGCAACGCAAATTCTCAGACAAATTTTATCGCACCGTCTCAAATTTGCTTCAGCCATTTCATCTTCAGCCTCTTTTTTATACTTTCTGAGCCGAACAGAACGTGATACAAAATAGTAAAAGCTGAAAGTACAAACAAAAATCTGTACGGTCGTATAATAGTCTTTCCAATCGTTTCTCGCCCACATCCAATAATAAACGGCAATCAGAACGGCAAATATAATTTTGTCAGCGACAAGTTCCCGTAATGATATTTTTTTCATATAGATCCTCCTTGATTTTGCAAAAGTGATGTATTTCGCACATTCGTGATGTTATAAATATATCACACTGTTAGTCACGTGTCAAGAGGATTGTGCGAAAAATTTAACGGCAGATCATTCGGCATGACGGAACCGATAATACGGTCGGAAACGCTTCTGCAATATCAAATATGAAGATCCGGGTGATTTGTTCGGCTTTTTTACGGAATTATATTGACAAAACTCATTAAATTAGGCATACTTATTGTATGTAAAATTACGGTTGAGAAATATTATTAGCAGCCAAATTACATCGGACTAAAAACAGAACGTATTTGTAAAGGAGAAAGAGTATGAGCTTTCTGAACGGCGTAAGTGCCGGTGGTCTTTTATTACCGTTTGAGAACTTCAGACCGCTGTTTGATTACAAAAGTACGGATCTTTATATTGCACCTGAAAATATACCTGAAATAGTCAAAACCGCAGATGAGCTTCTTGATACCGAAATTCCCATGCTGACGGCGAGCCTTTACCGCGAGTTTGAGCTTAACGGAAACCGCACGCACTATGAAGAACCGTATTTCCTGCGCAAAAGGATGATGTTTGCCTTTGCGTTTGCGGAATACGCGACGCACAGCGGAAAATATATGCATAAGCTCATTGACCTTGTGTGGGATACGCTGAATATGCCCTCATGGGGAGTTCCCGCACATACGTCAAGCAATACCGCGGTACGTCCGGAAGGCATGAGAATTTTGCAGCTTCCTTGCGATTATAAAGATGAAACGTCATGTATCGATCTGTTTTCTGCGTCTATGGGCGCGCAGCTTTCCGTTATTTGGTTTTTGCTTAAAGACGAGTTTGAAAAGCAGGTGCCATTTATTATAAACGACAGAATTCTTTATGAAATTGACCGCAAGTTGTTTGAACCGTACTTGAAATATACCGATTACTATTGGTGGTCGGGCAGACGAAGAAAAGACGTCAACAACTGGTGTCCCTGGATAATTTCAAATATTCTTTGTGCGGCGGCGCTTACCTGTTCGGATATGAAAAAGCGCGAGGCACTTACAGACACCGCACTGGAATCGCTGTCGGTCTATCTCGACACGGTAAAGCCGGAGGGCGGCTGCGACGAAGGTCCGAACTATTGGTTCGCGGCAGGGCTTTCGGCGTTTATGTCGCTGTTTATAATTTATGACATGACCGGGGGAAAGTTAAACTTTTTCGGTGAACCCGTGCTTAAAAACATGGCTGAATACTTAATGAAGATGAATATTTCGGGCGACAGATACGCAAACTTTGCCGATTGCCGTCTTATTCTCAAAAAGAACTACGGCGCGGTATATGCGTTCGGAAAATATACCGAAAATGAACGTGTGTGCGAATGGACGCAAACTATGGATTCCGTCTGCACGCTTGCCGATAACGAGCACGCTTACAGATCGCTTATCGAGCTTTGCACAGCGCTTAAAAAGCCGCAGAAAGCATACATGCCGGAAAATGTCACGTCGCAGGACGATCTCGGACTTGCTTTTCTGCGCGGCGGGCATTACTATGCCGCGTTCAAGGGCGGACATAACGCCGAAAGCCATAATCATAACGACGTCGGCACAAATATCGTCTTTAAGGACAACGCGCCTATACTTGTCGATATAGGGAACGACCAGTATACAAAGCTCACTTTCAGCGACAAGCGATATACGCTGCCGTCAAACCGTTCGATCTATCACAATACACTGTCGGTAGATGATACCGAACAGCTGCCGGGATCAAAGTTTCATGCCGAAAATTTTGAGGTTGATAAAGACGGAAAAAAAGTCAGCATGACTCTTGAAAAGGCATATTCTCCGGAGAGCGGTATTGTTTCATATAAAAAGACTACTGCTTTGAGCGATGACGGAGTTAAAATCATAAACGATATTAAGCTTGACGGAGAAAGAGTGCTGAAGATCAATCTTATTTTGTGCGCTCCTCCCGAAAGAATTGACGAAAAGTCCTTTGCCGTTACGTCAGACGGCGTCCGTGCGGTAATAAGCTATCCGCAAGGCTTTGAATTTGATACCGAGGTTCTGTCTTTTTCCGAGCATCCGTTCTGGAGAAACAGCTATCCTCACTCCGACGCGATATACCGCGTCATACTTTCCGCAAAAACCGACGGAGGCAGTTTTGCAGTGACCGTGAGGTAAAAACAATAAATCGGCAATATACTTTTTGCACCGTGTTCTATATGCGGTGCTTTTCTTTTTGCGCAAAAAAATCCGCCGCAGTGTGAGTGCGGCAGATCTTGTCGGTCAATTTCAATTAAACCGTATTTCGGTCAGATCTTTTTCTTTGTGCTTTCGGAAATATCGGTAGGCGGAGTGAAGATTACGTCTCCGAGTGTGCCGCCCGAAACTTCGTTAAGCTCATCGGGGTTCAGTTCTTTGTTTTTCAGCTCTTCACCGTTGTTTGTGTTTTTTTTCTTGTTTTGCATTGTGCTGTCCTCCTTGAAAATCAGTTGTTGTTAAGCTTTTCCGAAAATCTCTGCGTAATGGCAGCGGTTTCGGCTCTTGTGGCACTGTTTTTGGGATTGAACGAATTTGTATCGTCGCCCGTCATAATGCCGAGCTGCTTGCAGAATGATACTGCTTCGGCTGCCCAGCCGGAAATTTGATTCTTGTCGATGTAATCAAGGTTTTCTGCCTGTTCGCCGTCGGAGACAATGTTTTTGAACTTTGCGTATCTGAACATAATTGCCGCAATCTGCTCTCTTGTGATATTTGCGTCGGGTGCAAACTCGGTGTCCGAAATACCTTCGACAATTTTTTCGCTTGCCGCCCAGCGCAGAGCCTCAAAGTAGTATGCGTTTTCGTCGGTATCGTCAAACGATACTGCATAGTTTACATACGGCTTTCCTTCGGCTCTCCAGAGAACCGTAACGAGCATTGCTCTTGTAAGAGGACTGTTCGGCGCAAATTCGGTGTCCGAAACGCCCGAGAAGAGCTTGCCGGAATATACGTACTTGACCGCGTCATAGAACCAGTCGTTTTGCGAAACGTCTGTGAACGGAAGTCCGCTTGTCGTGCCGCCTTTGTTTTCGTCCCATCTTGCATAGAGTTTCATGTCGGAGTTTACCTTTGTTCCGGCTGTGAAAGGTACGTTAAAGGCTCTGTCCGAATACCATCCGCCGAAGACGTAACCGTCTTTTTCAGGGTAGGGGAGGTTTGAAACGCTTGCGTTCTTGCTTACGGTAATAATTATGGGTTTGTCGCCGTTTCCTGCGTCGAATGTGAGCGTATACTGTGTGTTGTCCTTATCGCCGGAAGTGCTTCCGCCGCCGATTACACTGCCACTGCCGTTGTTTCCGGTGTTTGTGCCGGTATTTGCGCTAACGCTTACGTCAAGTTCTACGGTACGGAGAAGGTACGACGGGATAAGATCTCTCCAGTCTGTACGCTGAGCCTCACCGTTGATAAAGTCTATCTTTTCTTCACACGGAACGACAATACCCGTGATCTTGGCGCTGCCTTTACCGTTTGCAACTATCATGTTGTCGTAGTTTATGCTTGCAACGTTCGCATTCGAGCTTGAAAGCCACATAACCATGAGTTTTCCGTCGTCGCCTGTGATTTCAGGCTGAACGTCGGCTTTCTGATTTACTTTCATGGATTTCTTTGCATTGTTGTCAAACTTAACGTCCGTAACCTTGGAAAGAGCGTCTATTGCAGCTTTGCTGAACTGCTTGTTAATGATTCCGTCGTATTCGTCTGCCGTTTCACCGTTCAATACGGCTTTGATGTTTATATCGGCTTTTCCGACTCCGTCTTCACCGATCGTATAGGCGCTGTCTGGAACCTTAAGTTCAAATTCGATATTCGCGTATGCGTTTGCGTCAAGCGTTTCGAGGTCGGTGCTTGCTATAACGTCTTCGCCGAGATAAGCCGATACTGTTATGCCGTTTGCGGCAGCGTTTCCGCTGTTTTCGAGAACGGCACTGTAAAGAATTCTTTCGGGAGTGTATCCGTCGGCTGCCGTGCGTATAACGGAATTGTTGTTCAGCTTCAGAATACTTTGATGTTCAAGCGTCGCTTTTGCGGCGTCGTTTTCATCAATAAATGCAGAGAATTCAACGTCCGAAATGTCGTCGGGAAGTGTGACGGAGCATTCTGTTTTTATGCTTGTGCCTCCGGGTATCGGCTTTTGAATTTCCGAAACTGCGTGATCTTCGCCGTTTACGGTAAACGTAACAGCTGTGGGATCTTCATATGTCTTGAGTCCCTCGTTCTTAACCGTCGCACGGAGCGTTACGGAAGAACCGGGCATAGGATTTTCGTCGAGTATCTCAACGCCTGTAACCTTTAGTTTGGAGAAAGGTGTGTGGGTAAGGAATACAAAACTGCTTATGCTTGTGTCGGTGTAACTGCCCTTTGCGCCTAAAGCATAGAGTTTGCCGTTAACGGCTGTCGTGCCTATTCCGGAATACTGCGTGTCTTCTGCGCTTGCAGTGAGCATTACGGGTTCGCTCCAGAACTTTGCCGACAGATCGGCGTCGGGATCGTTGTCGTCCGCACCGTCGTCGATTGCGTCGCTGCCGTTGTACATTGCAGTCATAATCTGTCTTGAACCGTCTACCGTGTCAGTCCAGAACAGGTACATCTGACCGTCTGCGGAAACGGTAACGTCGTAGTCCATGGGGTTGTCGCACTCTGCTGCGGTCAAAGCTTCGGGTCTTATGGTTTCGGTTACAAGTTTTTCAGCAGGTTCTTCCGATGCACTTCCGCCGTTTTCGTCAAACATGTATTCTTCGCGGCTATACTCAAAGACGTAGTAACTTGTGTCGCCTTCGGTAACCTTGGTATACTTTTCGTTCTTTATAAGGTCTGTTACGTCAAGATACTTTATAGTACCGTGTTCGGCAAGCTCGGTTTCGGTTCCTGTGCCGGATTCCGGTGCGGTTTCGCCGTAGAACAGATAGGTTGCGTTGTCGGAGCGTGCAAATTTCGGAGAGGTGTACGCTGCGCTTTCCGGCGTTACGCGGGTAATGTAGTGGAATTCGTTGTCCTCAAAGTTGTATATCTGCATGAATATGTCGCGGTCGGCGAGCGTGTCGAGATTGCCGTCCCAGTCCAATGTCCATGCAAACAGCGCAAGTCCGTTGTAGCTTATGGAGGTGGTGTCTATAACTCTCGGAAGAACCGCACTGCTGTCAATTCTTGTATCGAGAAAACGCTGACCGTACCAGTCGTCTTTGTACTTCTCAACTGCAGCCTTTACTATCTCGTCGATTTCTTCGTCGGTATAGCCCTTGCCTTCGCAAGCGGCTTTTGCTCTGTTTTCTATGCGTGAGATTTCCTCTGCCGTATAATCGTCTGCGCTGCTCCACTTTCCGGTCGCGTCGTCGTAGAACATATATGCGTTTGCAGATTCGGCTTTTGACATATCAGATACTTTATCAAGATCTGTAAATTCGGTCTTGGTGTAGAACAGAATGAGTTTTCCGCTGTCTTTGTCATATGCGGCGTTTGCCATGGTGTCTGCGGCATAGTCGCCTTCGGTGGTCTTGGTTATCTGCATTGCTTTGCCGACTTCTAATGTTTCCTTGTCGAAGAATGCAGCCTTTATGTTCGTGTGTTTGAGTGCGTCAACAACTGTATCGCCATTCTCAAGCTCAATATCAGCCGACGACCAGGTTATGAGTATTCTTCCGTCGCCGAGATCAAAGAGATTGGGATAGTCGTCAAGCGTTCCGTCGTCGTCAACAGACTTCGGTAATGACCATGATGAGCGGTCGCTGTTGTATATCGTATAGAACAGCTCTCTCTTGTTAAGTTCGCTTCTTTCGCCTGAGTCAAAGATGAATACTGCCAGCATATTCCCGTTATCAAGCTCGGCAAGCTTTATGCAGAGATTTTCGGGAATACCATCCATAAGTGTTTGTTCCGTCGTTCCCGACGAAGCGTCGATCGACATAAGGGAAGCGTCAGCATTTTCGCCATGCCATTCGCCGTCACCCTCTTTTCTCGGAACAGGTCTGTCAAGAACAAGCTCTTCGTCGCCGTCCGGGGTGAAGCAGTCGCCTATCGACATAAGCGAGGCATTTTCGCCGTAGTCAAATTCTATATGACCGTCGGTGCCTTTAGTGTTGAACATTTTGATTGTCCAATCCTTAAGAGTTTTGTTGTAAACCTCAAAGTTGAACAGCTGAATACCCCAGCCGAGTTCAATGGTAACGTCGCCGTATGCATTTGTGCCGATTTCCGTAAACTGGAAGTCCATGTCAAACTTAAACGCCGCGTTGCCCGTTACGAATACTATGCCGTATCCTACGCCGAATCCGAATTTAACATACGGATCTAAGAAGATGTAACCCTCTCGTCTTACGGCGTTGTTGAATTTCTTGAACATACCGAAGTCTTCCGCAGTGTATTCAACGGCGTCCTCGGTTTCGTAGCTGTCATTGTAGTCCACATACATATGGTAGATGCCTGCGACGTTTCCGCCGAGTTCTCCCTTGATAATTATGCTTATACCGATTGGCAGCTGTATTATCTGGCTTGCGCTTACGCTGAAATCGACTTTTGCATAGAATACAAGGTCTTCAAAATAGTATTTGCCGTCTTTTCTTGACGAAAGCGTAAGGTTAAAGCCTACGCTCGGAGTAACGCTCCATTTGAATCTGCTCTTTGTTGCGTATTTGCCGGGCTTTGGCGGTTCGGCGCCTTTGCTCTTGCCGTCGTAGATCTGTTTTAAGTAATCCTTAAGCTTTGCGTCGTCTTTTTCGGCACCTGTGGACTCGTTTACCCTATAAAACGTGTGCGACCAGCCGAAACTGTAATCTGTTTTGAGCCATGTAAACTGCTGTTCGAGATTTTTGTCTATGCCGGACGGTGTATAGGTGTAGCTGTTTTCTTTAAATCCGTTTATTCCGCCGAGATCCATGTCTCCGAGAGGATTTCCGATAACGTCCTGAACAAGTCCGTCACCGATAATTGCGTCCTCAAGCGACGAGCTTCCGATAAGCGGGAATATGAATTCGGCAAGGTTGAGCTTTGTTGAGAAGTAGTAACCGAGATCTATTACGTTAGACCATTCTCCGTTCTGATCGGCAAATTTTGCGTATACCTTATATCCGAACTGAATATCGCCGTTGTTCGGATTGAAACTGAGGGTTGCGGTAAGCTCGTTGCCGTTTCTTACGATCTTTTTAGTGTATCCTTCAAGACCTTCAAGGTCAAACTTTTCGTTTCCTTCGTTGTCGTAAATGTAGAAATGCGCGTCGGTCGGTACAATTGAGGTGTCGCTTGAAACGGTAGCCTCGATTGTAAGGGTGTCGTCGTTTACCGTAATGAAATCGTCCGCGATTGCGTTTTGGGTATTTGAAAAGTAAGCGTCAAGCTTTACGGCGTTGAATTTGGAAAGCGCGTCAAGTCTTATGTAGGTGTCGCGCTGAAGTTTTGAAACGGTATAGTAGGAATATCCGTCAGCCGTGACCGTTGTGCTTACGTTTCCTGCCGAAGGAAGATCGCGGCAGGCTATCGAATATCTTCCGTCAATGTCCGTAAGTCCGGTAAATCCGCCTATATCGACGTTTGCTGCGGCAATCGGAATGTCTTCGCAGTTTGATTTTATGTGATTTGCAAGCTGATAGAAGTTTTCCGGCGCACGCACTACGGTTCCCGTTTTTTTACCGGAACCCGATGAAGTTTTGGGCAAGAAGTAGTAGTCAAGCTTGAAATTGTCCTGATCAAGTTTTCCGGAAAGCTTATTTCCGTATACTTCGTCGGGCATGCTGCTTCTGTTTCGTATCTTGGCGGCTTCAGACGGAGAAATATAACCGTCGTTGTTTTCGTCGCCTGTCATATTTACCCACTGCGTGTAGTATCCGACGGGCGCGATAGCCGTAAACGACCAGCTCATGCCGATGTACGGATTTTTAACTTTGTAATTTCCGTTTTTGTCGGTGCCGTTTATCGGTTCTTCGGAAGTCAGTGCTTCGGACGGAACGACTGCGTTTGTAAGATTTCCCTTGTATTCGGCGGGAACGGAATCTTTTTCCGTCGGGAAATATCCGAGTTCAAATGTCTGCTTTCCCGTTGCAGGCTTTATGCACATATTTTCCGTTACGGTTATATCTGCTTTGGTATAGTCGGGTGTTTTGATAATTTCGCCCGACGGAACGGTACTGCTTGCTATTTTGTCGCCCGTTTTATAGTAGGTTGTGCCGTTTCTCTTTCCGTCAAAGCTCCACCAGTATACGCCGTTTGCGGTTCTTGAGGAAATGGGCTGCGTCTGGACTCTTACTATGGAATATTTCGGAACTTTTATGTAGTAATAGTCAAGCCAGTTTCCGTAAAATCCTTTTTTCACGGTTCCTTTGTCGTATGCCTCAAGCACATTTATGATGTAAGAAGCTTTGTTTGACTTGTCGAATTTACCCATTGTTGAAGTTCTGAAGTCGTCTCTGTCGGAGTTTTCAAAGTTGAGCTGAACCATTTCGCGTGCAAATACGGGGTAAATCTTGATAGTCTGATCGCTGTGAACATTTCCGATAACGCCCTTGTCGCGGAGTGTCTTTATAAAGATTGTGTCGGGTGTAAACGATACCTTGCCGTTCCTTGCTGCCATGTAGTATACGTTTTTGTTTGTATACTTTCCGTCAAGATAAAGAGTATGGTCGGTCATGTTGTTGCTTGCAAAATATACGCCCTTTAGGTATATGCCTTTCGCACGGTTTCCGGCTTCGTCGGCAGCTGAGATAGTAACGCTGTTGCCGTTGTTTCCGTAAAAACCGTCAACGATCTCATCGGAATATCTGTTTATTACTATTCCGCCCGGATTGTAGTTTCTGTTCTGTTCTCCGTCGTAATATGTGTGGTATACGTTTGGAGCGCCCTGAGTAAAGTCGTAAACCTCGCGGTTAAACATTTCCGCGGATTTCTGAGGATTGAATGTGTATCTTGCATATCTGAAACGTATCCAGTCGATCTGCGCCTGAGGATTGTCGTATCCGCCCGAGGTCGGTCTTGTGGAAAATTTAATATAAGCCGAATCGCCCGAATTTCCGAGACTCAGCGTGCGTTCCTGCCACGTGCTGTTTCCGCGGATATGAATGCTGTCAAGGCTTCCCGAAAATGTCTGGTCGGAATCGGTTTCAAAATATGTGTCGTAAGACGTGTATCTTGAGTTAAAACCGCGGCTTACGTTGGTAACATAGGAACTGAATTCAATGCCTGTCGCGCCTACAAGGTTTTGCTTGCTGCTGGTGACGAACATGGAGTGGCAGTTTTTGTCATACTGCTTTACGTATAAATAGCCATTGTTTGACCATGCTTTGCCGTCGCCGTTTACGTCGGTTGTCCAGCCGCCGGGAAACGATATGTCATAGTTGTATGTGGGACTGCCGAGAGTTATATTGTTATAAAGTTCTGCGTTTTCATTTTCTGAAAGCAGATTGGCACTGTCGGAAACATCCTGGTCTTTTGCGGCAATTTTTACGCTTATGTAGTATTTGCCTACGTCCGCTGTCGTTTCGGTTTCAAGGCGTACGCCGAATTTTCCGCTCTTGTCAAAGTTTGTGGCTTTGACCTTTACCTGCTTTTCGGTTTCTCCCGGAACAAAGGCAACGGGCTTGTATTCAAAGTTTTCGTATGAGTTTTTGTCCGCAGTATCTGTTACGGTGGATACGTAAACCGTTGCGAAATACTGTGTTCCTCCGCTTCTTCTTACGGTAATATAGCCTTCGGGACGGTCTTGCGACAGCATAAGACCCTTGTCTGCAAGATCAAACTGCGCCCTGTCGGCATTTTCGTCGTCGATTATCGTAATGTATGTCGTAGCGTTTGCGGCAATGGTAGTTTCGTCGTTGTCGGTGCCGAGAATGGCAAGCATAAACAGCTTGTTTTGTTCCGGCTTGTCATTGTCGATTATTTTTACCGTGATAACCTTTTCATTTTCACCCTTGGCGAAATGAACAACGCCTGCCGCACCCTCTGCACTGAGAAAATAGCTGTACATATCGTCAAGCGTTTCTTTTATGGCAGATTCGGTCTGTGCATTGCTTTCGGATTCCTCAAGGTCAAGATATGCCGCCTGTGCGTCAAGCAGGGAAGAACCTGTGGTTCTGAGTTTCTTTTCGGTGTTGTCGGGAAGGGAAGTTTTTTTCGGAACGCAGACTGTTTCGCCCGCTTCTTCCGAAAGTTCTCCTGCATCTATGCCGTTTTCGGAAATTTCGGCGTCTGTACCGTCGTTTTCTTTGTCCGATACTTCGGTTTCGTCTGCCTGTTCCGGCTCTGATTCTGAGTCTGATTCCTGTTCGTTTTCGGGTTCAGCCTCGGTCTCGTTTTCAGCGCCAATCTCGGTTTCTTCTTCGGCTGCAAATGCGGCGAACAGCTCTGTTTCGGGCTGCTCTTCGGTTTCCGGTACTGTCTCGGTTTCGATCTCAGCTTCAGTCTCGGTTTCGATCTCGGTTTCCTGTTCGGGTTCTGTTTCCTGTTCGGGTTCAGTTACGGGTTCGGAGTCCGGTGTTTCTTCAATGCCGGTTTCGGCACTGTCGTCGGGCTGTTCTTCCGTATCTTTTACGTTCTCAGCGCCGTTTTCCGGAACTTCTGAAACCTCGTCGGTCTCGTCGTCGCCGCCGACATATTTAAAATCCGCCGCAGACGGCTTTTTTCCGTAGACTTTCGGAAGTGAATTGCCGTTTTCGTCAAGTATCTCGTAATCGTCGCCGTAAGACGAGAGGAGATCCGCAGCCTTGAATGCCACATCTGCCTCGTCGTTGCCCTCTCCGTGACGTACTATCTTTATCTTGAGCTCGCCGTCGTTTTCATTTACCTGATACTCGGTTGCCTCAAAGTCAAAGTATGAGCGTTCGCTGACTTTCGCTGCGGCATCATCAGCCGCGTATACGGCGGGTGTCATGGGGAGCAGCATACTAAGACATAGTATTACGCTGAGAACCTTGTTTGCGTATTTTGCCATTTGTCTTTAACCTCCGGTTTGAATTTTTTGCGGCTTGAATTTTAAAGCACATGAAAACTGCCGCTGTGTTTACGATATGCTTTTTGCACTTAAAAGTTTATCAACCTCCCGAAATATACGAACCAAGAAACTTGTTTAAGCTGATTATGGATTTCTTGTTTTTCATAGGCGCCCGTTTTCCTTCCAAAAATTTAATACGAAGAAAACTTAAAAAAGTATGATTTTACTCCGAAATTTTTTCACGGCTTATAAGCTCCGAAAACAGTCCGCCTTTTGAAACAAGCTCGTCATATGTTCCGTCCTCCGCGACTTTTCCGCCGTCTAGAACGATTATTCTCGAACAGTTTTTGATTGTGGAGAGTCTGTGTGCAACAATAATTCTTGTACATTTTAAACCGTCGAGAGTTTCGCAGACCGTTTTCTGCGTTATGTTGTCGAGAGCGCTCGTAGCCTCGTCGAATATAATAATGCGCGGTTTTGCGGCAATCGCTCGCGCTATAAGGATACGCTGTCTCTGACCGCCCGATATTCCGCCGCTGCCCTCTGAGATAACGGTGCTCATTCCCATAGGCATATTTCTTATATCGTCGGCAATGCCTGCTTTCTGCGCTGCTTCCCATGCTTCTTCGGGCGTGAGTCCCGGAGAGGACAGCGCTATGTTTGAAAAAATATCGCCCGAAAACAGCTTTCCGTTCTGGAGTACAATTCCGATTTTGCGGCGAAGGCTCTTTAAATCAAGCTTTGACAGATCTTTTCCGTCGTAGTACACGCCGCCTTTTTGAGGCGTTTCAAATCCGAGAAGCAGACGTATAAGCGTGGATTTTCCGCAGCCGGTTTTTCCGACTACCGCGACATATTCGCCGGGACGTATTTTAAGAGAGAGTTTCTTGAAAATTTCTTTGCTTTCGCTGTATTTGAAATCTACGTTGTTAAGCTCTATCGCGCCCGATAAATGAGTAACGGACTGTTTGTCGGAGGAAATTTCGGGCTGCATTTCAAAAAATGTGTGAATGTTTTTCAGTCCGGGTTTTATTTTTGCTGCTTTTTCCGATGAGTCGAAGAATGCCGAGGTATTTGCGCAAATAACACCGTAGGCAGCCGTAAACGCATAGAATTCCGACGGAGAAACGCCCGTTTTTGCTGCGTTGTAATATATCCACGCACTGCCTAAAACGGTAATAAGCAAGTATGTCGCTTTTCCGAATTTGAGTATAGACGGTGGATTATACATAAGCCGTGCTTTTTCGGCATATTTTTTGCCCCATTTTGCAAAAGCTCTCGATTGCGCGCCCACAAGCTTGATTTTTGAAATTCCCGAGATAAGCGAATAGCTTGTTCCTTGTTCTTTTGAATCAAGTTCTGTTTGCTTTTCCATAATTTTTGAACGCATGAACGTAAGAATAAGCGAAAAAGCCGTGCCTGTAAGCACCGTTACGAGAGAGGGAACAAGCAGTGACGGAACAAATACCGCAATCCATATAAAATATATAAATGAGAGCACTGCCGTTATTCCGAGTGAAATTATCGTGTCGGAAAGCGCCGTGCAAAGTCCGGACACCGATTGAACCTTGCTTGAAAGCTCGCCGGCACCGTACTTTTTGAAAAAATCCGTGGGAAGCGAGAGAATACGCATCATGACCGCAGATTCGAGAGATACTTCAAGCTTGCTTTTTATCGAGCCGCAGAGCGACTTTTTGACCGTTTCCGTAAGATTTGCGCTTACGGCGGCACATATCAGCAAGATCGACGCAAAGATAAGCGGCTGAAGACTGTTTCCCACAGATATGTGCGAAAGCATTATTCCGTATACGCTCGGTATTATAAGAGAAATAATAAGTGCCAAAAGGCTTGTGAATATAAACAGGCACAGATCCGACGCCGACAGCGCGCCGAGTATGTTTTTTGCAAGTTCTTTTTCGGACAGCGTTTTTAACGGATAAGGTTTGTAGAAGCAGTAAGCGTCGTTTTCAAACAACGGCTCGGATTTTTTTGTTACCTTTGTCTGCTTTCCCGTTTCAATATCATAATATAAGTAACCCGAAAATTTCCCCGGTATAAGCGCGCACGGAGTGCCGTCTTTAAACTTTGCAAGCATCGGATATGCGGCGTCTGCGCTCCAGCCGTCTGTAAGTGTGACGCGGCGTTTCATTATACCGTGCGGACGCATGAGATATTCGATCTGTGCGTCGGCGTCCTTTACGGAGCCGGGAAGATCGCGGCTTTTTACACCGTAGTATTCGAGTATTTTGTCGATCTCATTCTTTGCCGTACGGTTTCCGAAATAGTTTTTTGTACCCGAAACCGCACTTGCAATGTCACCCAAAGCGTCGGACAGAACATCCGCGTCGTCTTTTTTTCTTTGCCGTATCTGTTCGTCAAACCAACCCACGGATATTCCTCCTATTCGTTAGAGATAAGCTTTGTGTAAATTCCGTTTTTGGCGAAAAGTTCGCCGTGTGTTCCGCGTTCGGCAATTCTACCGTTTTCCATGACGATTATCTCGTCGCAGCTGCGTATCGTGGAGAGACGGTGCGCTATTACAATGCAGGTAACGCCTCTTGCGGTAATTGAATTTATAACTTCTTTTTCGGTTGCGCTGTCAAGAGCGCTTGTGGCTTCGTCCATTACTATGATCGTCGGATCCTGTGCGAGAACGCGTGCAATTTCAATGCGCTGTTTTTCTCCGCCGGAAAAGTTTTTGCCGTTTTCGTATACTTCGGCGCTGTATCCTCCGTCGCGTTCGGTAATTGCGTCGTGAATTTTTGCGTCTCTGCACGCAAGTATCATTTCAAAGTCCTCTATGGAATTGTCCCACATTTTTATGTTGTTCGCCACCGTGTCGCAGAACATGGTAACGTCCTGATCTACGACCGCAACCGAGCCTGTAAACTCCGCTCTGTCAATTTGTTCTATCGGTTTTCCGTCGAATAAAATACTGCCCGACCACGGCTTGTAAAGACCGGAAATAAGCTTTGCCAATGTCGATTTTCCGCAGCCGGATGCGCCGACTATCGCTATTTTCTGCCCCGGCAGCACCGTAAGGTCAAAATCTTTTATAAGCGGCTCGGACAGCGGAGAATAACCGAAAGTCACGCCGCAAAGTTCAATCTTTCCCGAAAGTTTGTCGTATTCGTCGTTTTCGTCCTGTATAACGGCGTTTTCCGGAGTATTGTCGTCGGGATAGCTCATTACATCCTCAATGCGCTCCATGTCGCACCTTAATTCTCCCATGCTTTCACCGACGGATATAAGCTTTCTTGCGGGCTTTGAAAATGCGTCCAGAAGTCCGCCGAACGCAAGCAGCATACCGACCGTAAATTCGCCTTTCATTATGAGATATATTCCCGAAGAAAATACGAGAATTTCGGCAATGGAGGAAACAAGCTCGGGTAAAAGTCCTATTCTGCATTCGATTTTTATGTAATCGGCGCGTGCGGAGTTTACCGACGCGTCTGTTCCCGACCATTTTTCAAAAAATCCGTTTTCGGAACCGCTTGCCTTAATTGTTTCTATCATCTCTATGCCCGAAACCGTCGTTCCCGCAAGCTTGCCCTCGTCGCGCATCATGACGCGCAGAATGTTTGTGCGCTTTTTTGAGGCATATCCGCAGAGCAGTATGTTTATAAGTACGCTTGTAACTCCTATTACCGAAAGCGTTACGCTGTATTTTAACATTACCGCAAGATACAGCAAAAGCATGCCTGCGTCAAGCACAATCGGATCGAATATATTTATAAGCGAAAAGGCGATCTCGCTGTTGGAAACCATTCTTGACTGAATATCGCCTGCCATTCTCTGCGAAAAGAATTCCATAGGCAGATGAAGAACCTTCCACATAAATGAGCTTGACGCAGACGCCGCGAATTTTCCGCTTATTTTAAGCGTTCCCGCCTCTTTTATGCCGAGCAATACGGCATTTGCAATTCCGAGTATGCAAAGGCAGGTTATGAACGGAAGCAGGGCTTTGCCGACGCCGTCGTTCAGTATAAAGTCGGCAAACACTTTTGAGAAAGAGAGGTTGATTATTTCGTAGACCGATATTAAAAATGCGGCGAATATAATAAACCCGATTTCCGAACCCGAACCTGACAGCCTTTTTTTCGCAAATTCACGCATACTGCTTCTCTTTCCCGAACTTTTGAATTCGGGACCCTTTTCAAAGCAAAGACAGATTCCCGTAAATGTGTCGTCAAATTCTTTTGCCGAAACGTATATTCTGCCTCTTGCAGGGTCATTTATCAGAGCCTTGTCTTTACGAAAGCCGCATAACACGACAAAGTGGTTGAAATTCCAGTGTATAATGCAGGGAAAAGAGATGTTTGCCTTTATTTCGTCCGGCTCAAGACGGTAAGCTTTGGCGGTAAGTCCGTAGTTCTGCGCGGCTTTGATTATGTTTTTTGCGTTTGATCCGTCACGGGAAACACCGCAGTCGCGCCTGACCTGTTCGAGCGGCAGCCACTTTTTGTGGTATGCAAGCACCATTGCAAGGCACGCCGCACCGCATTCAAGCGCTTCAAGCTGCATGATTACCGGGACGTTAGTACATTTTTTTGACATTGCAGATACCTCAGTCCGTAAGTAAGGATATGGGCGATACAGACGTTGTGATTATATCCGCAGCGTATACGCCCTCCGGAAATTCTGCATCCAGTACCGCGGCATAGACCCAGTCGTCTCCGTCAAATCCGGCTAAATGGGCTGCATATTCCGGCACGGTTTCCGAAACCTTTCCCGGTTTGTCGGAAATCACATTTGCTCCGTATGATCTTCCGTTTATGCGAAACCGCGTATCTTCCGATACCTCGCCTATGTCTTTTTCGGAGATAAAGCATACCGTTTCTCCGTCTTTGCATACAGCCGAGGTCTTTACGCTGATTTCGACTTTGCCGAAAATTCCCCAAAGCAAAAATCCGAACAGTACGATAAGGCAGGCGAGCGCCGCAAGCCAAAGATTTCGGCTTACCGACTTTATGTAATCGTCCGTTTTTTCGGGAGATGATATTTTGTCAAGACTTTTTTGCCTGAATAATTGTTTTTTCAAGCCTGCACCTCATTTCTCAAGGCTTTTTTTGACTTTCAGAATGTTCTGACCGTCTTTGTATTCGTAAACAATTTCGTCCATTGTTTTCTTTACCATATAAATTCCGAGTCCGCCGATTTGTCTGTCCTCTGCGGAAAGGGAAATGTCGGGATCTGATTTTTCGAGAGGATTGTACGGCACGCCTTTGTCGATAAAGGTAAGAATTACCGAAAGCGGATTTTCCGTAACTTCGACGCGAACCGTAGCCGGACCTTCGCCGGGGTTATAGGCGTATTGCGCTATGTTTCCGAAAAGCTCGTCTATTGCGATGTCGATCTGAATCTTTGCTTTGGGAGGACAGTCGTACATTTCAAGCTGTCCGTCAACAAACGCCGTTATTTTTTCTATGTTTTCGGTCTTTGCCGTAAGCGTCAGCTCTTTCATAAACGTCAAACCTCCGTATTCATTCTGCACTTGTATTCAAGACAGAGCATTGTAATGTCATCAAACTGATCCGCACCGCCGACAAATTCGGCAATGTCTTTTTTAACACCGTCTATTATCATGTTCGGGGCTTTTGAGGCATTTCTGTCAAGTACGGCTTTCATTCGTTTTTCTCCGTAAAGCTCGTTGCGCGCATTTGTTGACTCGGTAACGCCGTCGGTGTACTCAAAGATCTTGTCGCCGGGTTCAAGCGTTATTTTCCCCGAGGAATATTTCATGTCCTCCATACCGGCAAGAACAAAGCATGGTTTTATTTTGTAAGGAGAAAATTCACCCGACTTTTTGCTTATGTACGGAATCTCGTGACCTGCGTTTACAAATGTGAACTCTCCCGTGACAAGATCCAGCACGCCTTCAAACGCCGTTACGAACAACCCCTCGCTGTTTGATTCGCAGAGAATGTTGTTTACCGTAGTAAATATGTTCCCGAGATCGCCGTTCGGATATGTGTGGTCTTTGATGAGCGTTTTTGCAATGACCATAAACAGAGCAGCCGGGACGCCTTTTCCCGATACGTCGGCAATTACTATCGCTATGTGCCTTTCGTCTACCATAAAAAAGTCGTAAAAATCTCCGCCGACCTCTTTTGCGGGCGTCATGCTTGCGTATATGTCAAACTCGCGTCTTTCGGGAAATGCGGGAAAGATGCAGGGGAGCATTGAGGACTGAATGTGCTTAGCTATGTCAAGCTCCGCGCCTATTCTTTCCTTTTCCGAAGTCACCGCGGTAAGTTCTTCTATGTATGTGTTGAGATCCGACTCCATTTGTTTTACGGATTCGGAAAGCTTTTGTATTTCGTCGCCGGTTTTTATGTCAAGCTTTGCGATCTGAGAGGGTTCCGAGAAAGACTCGTCCTTTTTTTCCGAAACAAAGCTGCCTGCGGCATTGCTCAGCACATTTATCGGCTTTAACAGAAACTTGTTCACAAGACATAAAACCGCCGCCGACGTAATAAATGCAAATACCGCCGTAATAATTATAAGAGTTATAAGAAAGGTTTGTCTGTCGCTCATTATCTTGTTCATCGAGATGTCTACAAGAGCAACACCGAGAACGTTTCCTTCGCTGTCCTTTATGGGCGCGGACGCCGAGCAAAGCCAGCCGTATTCGGGAAGATTTGTAATAAACGCGGGAAATTCGTAGTCGCCGTTTTTGATTTTTTCGATGTGCTCCGGCTGAATATCGTCGCAGGTTCCGGGGTAGCACGGCTCGTCAAGGCTTGCGTCGACAAGATATAAGTCTTTCATTGTGGAAACGTCGGTATATCCGAGATAGAGGGATTCCGCGCCGTTGTCCTCGCGCAGCTTTGAGAGCAGTCTTAGAAGCTCCGTATATTCCGGCATTCGGGTTATGTATTCAAACTCCGCGTAATAATTTTCCCGGTCGGATTCCGTAAAGTTTTCAAAATCGGGAACGCCGCCGTTCTTTTTGCATATCTCATGATAGGTGCCGGAAACGTTTTTTGCTATTGCCGCTACCTTTTGCCCGTCAACTACCGAGGCTGTGGATTTTGATATTGATAAGGCAAGAGAGCTGTAATGCTTTTTGAAACTTTCGGTGTATGTGTTATAGCTTACAAAAACTATGCTTAACGACAAAACTACCGTAAATAACAGTATAACGGCGGTTGCCTTGAATTTCAGCGACACTTTCACCATGAAAAACCTCCTATATTCTTACGGACAGCGAATTGAAACCGCTTGATTTGCGGTACATGAATTTTTTTGTTTTACTTTTTATCATGGTCATGCTGATTTCGTCTATATCAAAGTCGTTTTCGTTCTTTATCTTTTTTGTCATAAAGGAAAACGGATTGAATTCCACGGCGTTGTCGAGAATGTTGAGCGCAAAATCTCCGTTTTCAAGGGCATTCAGCGTAATTCGTATCTTTCCGCCGGGCATATTTTTCATTGCGTTGCGTATTATGGACATACATATTTCTTCGATAACAAGCGTTACGGCAAATTCCTGTTTTGTGTCGGCGCCGAGAGATTCGCAGAAACTTCTGCTTTGCGACAGAGCGCTTTCAATGCTGTCTTGTGAGTTGTCTATCATTATGCGTAAAATTCTGCTTTGGTCATACTCGGTTTTCTTTACGGTAAAACGTCGGGTAAGCGCAAAAATTACGCTTGTCATAAACTCCGTCAGCGGGTACATAAACCATATTGCCGGGAAATCAAACTCCGAGAGAATAATTGCGCACGGAATAAACAGTGCGAACTCTCTCATAAGTACAATGATAAACGACGGCAGAAAAATATCCTTCGACTGATAATATTTTTCGTTTATAATGTTGAGCGCGGCGAACGCAAAGCTGATACAGTATATTCTTACAGCCGCACAGCTTTCGGAAATCAGACTTTCGGATATGCCGAAAAACGCCGATATGCCTTTTGCAAATACCGCAATGAGAACCGTTACAAAAAAGCCCAGTATAAGCGCCCAGATTTTTGAAAGATGCAGTACGTATTTGCAGTCGGATTCGTTGTTTTCGCCCGTAAACGTGCTTACAAGAGGCTGTGCCGCCTCGGAAATGCCCTCGTAAAGGTAAGTCGTGAAGAACGAGACGTTGTATACAATGTCAAATACGGCAACGCCGGACTCTCCGGATTTTTCCATAAGAAGCCTGTTTATTACAAGGAAGAACACAAGCTGCAAAAGGTGCTTTGACGAGGTGGAAAATCCCGTTCTGAAAAAGCGCATAACCTGACGCAGGTTCGGAACGAACCGCTGTATTTTGATTACTCCGGCTTTGTTTCCGATTATACCCGGCATATAGATAATGACGGCGATAAGCGAGCCCGTAACCGTCGAAAGAGCGGCGCCCTTTGTGCCGAGGTCAAGGAATATTACAAATACGATATTTAAAAGTATGTCGCAGGTGTTTCCGATAAGAAACCCGACGGAGGCAAGCTTTGCATTGTTGTCGTTGCGTAAAAAGTTTGCGAATACGACGTTGAGCATCAAAAGCGGCGCGCCGAGAGCAACAATCCTTATATAATCGAGACAGGCCGTGTAAACTTCTCCGTCGGACGGCACCGTTCCGAGTAAACCCAGACACTGCTGCGGAAAAATATTAATGACCGCCGCAGTTATAAGACCGAAAGCAAGAACCGCCGTCCATGTGCGGTTAAAACAGTTTCGTGCCTGTTCGGTATCGCCTTCGCCGAGCTTTTGCGAAAAATATACGCTGCCGCCTATTCCGAACCCGTCCATAAACAGATTTATAAGCATATATACGGGCAGAGCAAGGCTTGTGGCCGCAAGTCCCGTTTCGCCGAGCCTGCTGCCCACAACAAGCGCGTCAGCCATGTCCGCAAGCGCAAATCCGAACGACGATATTACCGACGGAATAAGCATTCTGTAAAACATTTTCGGAATAAAGAAGTCCCTTTTCGTCATATGAGAAAAGCCTCCCACATTCTTGCTTTTTTAATAGGGCAAAGGCTTTCTTTCATGGTGCGTATGCCCTCAATTCCGAGATCTTCTTCGTGGTTGCAGTAGGTGAATTTGCCGCTTAGAGTTTTTATATATTCGTGCAGAGCGTAATATGCTGTTCCGCTCGGTGCGTCGGGAGTGCATTTGCCTATCAGAACGTCGGCTGTATCATAGCTCAGCGGAAATCCCGCAAAAACGCTTACGGGAATACCGTCCGCGTACATGATAATTCCGTTTATGCCGAGTTGCTTGCGCTCATTCAGAGCTTTTTCGGCAATCATGTCGTCGGTAAGACCGTTTTTGCCCGTGCTGTGATCGGTTTCGTACCATTTGTCGCAGACCTTCAACCCGTCGCCGAGCGTTTCGTCCGATATTTCGCGCACCGTCACATTAAAATTTCTGTCGATTTTTCTTAGTTTTCTTCTGATCTCGGAAAATCTGCCGCCGGCGAGATTTATATATTCTTCATTGCCGCATATGTACTCGTCGGATTCGTCCGCATGGCGGAAAGACCATTTTCCGGAAAATCTTTGCTCAAGAAATTCCTTGTCGCAGTCGCGTAAATAGCATAAAGAAAACGACTTATCGGAAATGTTTTCACAAATAAAGCTGTATGTCTTTTCCGGGTTTCCGCAGGGGAAAAACCACATATTTTCGCTGTCGCCGCCGCATTTTACGGCAAAAAAGTCCTTTTCGCAAAGTAAAGACAAGTTCATACATTTCTGCCACAGATACAGCGACACAAACGCATGGGAGGACGCGGTATGTCCGTATTCCGTGCGTATCTGTTCTATAAAGTATTTGTATCCGTAATCTATTTTTCGCAGATCTGCGGCTGTTTTCATGAAACTTACTCCTTAAAGGCTGTTTATTCTACGGTGAGAATTTCGGAAAATCCGGTAACTTCAAAAATGTCCGAGATAGTGCTGTTGACGTTTCTGATCCTCATCTCGCCCTGTCTGTTCATGACTTTTTGGGACGCAAGCAGAACGCGAAGTCCCGCAGAGGAGAGATATTCAAGTTTTGCAAAGTCGAAGATAAGCGTCTGCACGCCGTTTATGTCCTTCTTGAGCTCTGCTTCAAGCGAGGGCGCGGAAACCGTGTCAAGTCTGCCCTCAAGCTCTATTGTAAGCTCCGAACCGTTTTGTATCTTGTTTATGTTCATTATATATAACCTCCGGTATTATTTGAAAATCTCTTTCAGCTTTGCGCAGACGTCCTTGTATCGCTGCTTTGAGACGGCAAGCCTTTCTCCGTTTGCAAGAAAGACAGAGTCGGGTGTCACGCTCTTTATCCAGTCGGAATTTACAGCATAGCTCCTGTGTACGAATATAAAGTCCGGACAGTTTTTTTCGGTAAAGCTTTTTATGCCTTCGTGAATTCGGTAGACTTTCTCGCTTGTGTGCAGCTCAATGTTGTCTTTTGCCGCTTCCACGTATATAATGCTGTTAAGGCTTACAAGATTATATTCGTAGTCTGTTGTCATTATATGCAGCATTCTGCTTCGTTCGGACAGCTTTTTCTGAACGTATGTATAGTTGCGTTTGCTTGCCTCGACGGGAAAATCCTCGTCGTCCTTTACCGCGTGCATTGTATTTGACAGGTGAATGTGCGTGATCTTTAAACCGTCGGGCGTGTTTTTCCACACGAAAGTAACCCTCTGCGCCTCCTGCATAAACATGGTCTTTGTGTCGAGAGTGCATATATATCTGCCGACGCAGACGCAGTATCCGCTGCCGCTGTCGGGAATGTTCCACTCCTGTTCGGATACGGTGCAGGGAATAATGTCGGTGCTTGCTTTTTTCATTGCCTCAAGCACCTCGTCCTTTCCGATGTAAAACTGGTTTGCCGTTGAGCCTATCCATAAAATATTGTCGTCGATAAGACCGAGGACGCGATCCGGATTTCCCGAAAACCATTCTTCTATTATTGTCTGAGACAATTCAAGCGTGTTCTTGAGCATTTTGCTGTGCATAAATTCACCTCATGGCATATCTGTTCATAATTATACAACTTTATTGTATTACAAAAGCGATACTTTATCAATAAATGTAAGACCAAAGGCATAAATTTTACGACAAAAATATAAATTCGTCTTATTCTTTAAAAAAATGACCTCATTTTCGTAATATTTGCTTTTTGCGCCTGCCTGTAAAAAATCCCATGGCGGCGTATATGCGACCATGGGAAAATATAAGCTGTAATGATTTAAATATGTAAAAGAATGTCAGTCCTCAACAAACTTTACAACCTGACCGAGTTCATCCGACTTGAATGCAGCCTCCATTACTTTCATAACGCGGCGCATCTGAGGATGGGTTACAAGCTGGGTTGCCGTTCCGTCGATAGCCTTTACAAAGTTGCGGTAGTAATCGTGAACGTCGGAAACAGGTCTGTCAAGCTCGTATTCGTCAACGGTTATGCTGTCTCTCGGAGCCATTGTCTTTGTAAGACCTGCCGCAGTCTCAACCGGGACAACTTCGCTTTCGTGCCAGTGCTTGCACTTGACGACTTTGCAGTTTTCTCTCCAGTCGCGGATCATGGCTGTACCTTTCATGCTTCTCATGTAGAAACGGGGAAGATCTATAAAGTTGTATGTGCCGACTTCTATGTATGCGGACTTGCCGTCTTCAAAGTATATGTGAAGCTTGGTTCCGTCGTCAACCTCTTTGTTTGTTATGTGATCGAACGTGCAGTAGACTGAATCGATCTTTGAGGGAATTATCTGAAGGATCTGGTCTATAAGATGAACGCCCCAGTCAAGAAGCATTCCGCCGCCGTGTTCCTTTTCGCCTCTCCAGTCGCTGGGTATTCCGCGCGAACCGTGAATTCTCGATTCGATGTTGATAAGCTCTCCGAGATCGCCCGAATCGTTGAGTTTTTTCATTGCGAGAAAGTCTACGTCAAAACGTCTGTTCTGGTGTACCGAGAAGATCTTGCCGTTTTTTTCGGAAGCGGCAATCATTTCGTCAAGCTCTTTGAGGTTGAGTGCGACAGGCTTTTCGCAAAGTACGTTCTTGCCTGCGTTGAGCGCTTTTATAACAACGTCTTTGTGGGAGTCGTTGGGGATAGCTACCGTTACCATGTCAACTCTTTCGTCGTTTAAAACGGCGTCAAGAGAGTCGTATGCGAAAATTCCCTTTGAACGAGCCTTTTCCGCCTTTGCCGGGTCAATGTCGTATATGCCGAGGAGATTTACAACGTCGCTCACGAGCGCATGGTCAACGTGCCAGCCGCCCATTCCGCCATAACCGATAACTACAAGATTCTTTTTCATGATATATCTTCCTTTCGCCCGGACACAAGTATAAATCCCGGACTTTAGTTGTCTGATGAGTGCGGCAAAAACCGCAAGCTTTTCCATCAACTAAATTATATTCAAAATTCCTTATCCGTCAACAGATTTTTTCAATCTTAAAGAAAAATTAATATTCAGTTCACTTGAATGTGAGATACTGCGCGAAACCGAAAGCGAATTGTTATATTGTATCTTAAATTATTTATATTTTTGCTTTTGCCGCCGTGCGCCGTTTTGCGATATACTTGACAAAATCGCAAAAATGCATTACAATTTATAATTAAGACGGTGTGCAAAGCCGGACTCCGGAGATGTGTTTTCGCATTATGCCGGAGCCCGTATATATAAAGACGCTTCGCACTGCCGGAAATATGTCCGTATTCCTTTGCTTTGTGCTGTTCGTGCGGCAGTCTTTCGCGCCGGATCTTTCCGACACTGTTATTTTATGAAACGCTGCTGTTTGTGCTACCGTGCAGAGTTTTTGCAATTCGGTCATAAAACAATAAACATGAAAATATGAGGTAATTAAAAATGGTAAAGCTTTCTCCTTCGGTTCTTGCCTGCGATTTTAACAAATTCGGAGAAGAAATAAACAAGGTAACAAAAGCCGGAGCCGAGTACGTTCATCTTGACGTAATGGACGGTCATTTCGTGCCGAACATATCCTTCGGAATACCCGTTGTAGAGGCGGCAAGACGTGCGACGGACGCGGTTCTTGACGTTCATCTCATGATCTCGCACCCCGAAAGATACATAGAACGCTTTGCCGACGCGGGCGCGGATATAATTACTTTTCATTACGAGGCTACGAACAATCACGAAGAGCTTATCGACGCGATACACGCCAAAGGAAAGCTTGCCGGAGTTTCGATAAAGCCGCATACGCCGACATTCGTGCTTGAACCCATAATGCATAAGCTTGACCTTGTGCTTGTCATGACGGTAGAACCCGGTTTCGGCGGTCAGAAGCTCATTGCCTCGACTATTGATAAGGTTGCCGAGGTAAACTCAATGTGCAAAAGACTTGAGGTTTATCCCGAAATAGAGTGCGACGGCGGCATAACTCCCGAAAATGTGGGATTTCTCATAAATAACGGTGCCGGCGTAATCGTTGCGGGTTCGTCTGTGTTCAAGGCTGAGAATACTCAAAACGCGGTAAATGCGCTTAAAGGGATATAAAACGGACAGCAAACCGTAATTTTCCGTATATTTGATATTGAATTAACGGCGTGTTTGCTGTATAATGTAAACATAAAGAACAAATGTGTCATTTCATTTGAAAGGAAAGCTTGAAAAGTGGAAAAAACAACTAAGAAAAGTGATAAGGTAACCATCGCGGACGATAAGAAAAAGGCGCTTGAAACAACGCTTGCACAGATCGAAAAAAGCTACGGCAAGGGCGCTATAATGAAACTCGGCGACAATGCAGCAATGAACGTAAGCGCGGTATCGACGGGTTCGCTGTCCCTTGACCTCGCACTCGGAATAGGCGGCGTGCCGAGAGGAAGAATAATAGAGATATACGGTCCGGAATCTTCCGGTAAAACTACGGTTGCGCTGCATATAATAGCCGAAGTGCAGAAACTCGGCGGAGAAGCCGCGTTTATAGACGCGGAACACGCGCTCGATCCGGTATACGCAAAGGCGCTCGGCGTCGATATAGACTCGCTGCTTGTATCTCAGCCGGACTACGGCGAACAGGCGCTTGAAATTACCGAGGCTCTCGTAAGAAGCGGCGCGGTCGAAGTGGTTGTAGTGGACTCGGTTGCGGCTCTCGTGCCCAAAGCCGAAATCGACGGCGAAATGGGAGACGCGCACGTAGGTCTTCAGGCAAGACTTATGTCACAGGCTCTGAGAAAGCTCTCGGGCGCTATCGCAAAGTCAAACTGTATAGTAATATTCATAAATCAGCTTCGTCTCAAAGTCGGCGTAATGTACGGAAATCCCGAAACGACTTCCGGCGGAAACGCGCTCAAGTATTACGCGTCGGTACGCCTTGATATAAGACGCGTCGAAACAATAAAGGACGGCGGTGAATCTCTCGGAAACCATACGCGCTGCAAGGTCGTAAAGAATAAGGTGGCTCCTCCTTTCAAGACCGCCGAGTTCGATATACTCTACGGAAAGGGAATTTCCAAAGAGAGCGAAATCATAGACATTGCGGTAAATCTCGATATTCTCCAGAAGAGCGGTTCGTGGTTCTATTACGGCGAACAGAGACTGTGCCAGGGAAAAGATAAGGTAAGGGAAATGCTCAGCGCAGATCCCGCGCTTGCAAACGAGATAGAGACTAAGATAAGAGAACGCTTAAAGAACGGCGCAGCAGCGGAAGAAGTCGTTCCTGCCGAAGAAAACGTTACGGATTCGGGAATACTCATAACAGAGGACTTTAACGCATAATGATAATAATCCGCAGTATGCGTTCGCCGGGCGGAAACGAAGTCGAAATTGCAAACGATTGCGGCGAAAAGTACCGTATTACTCTTGCCGACGCAAAAAGGCTCGGAGTTGACGACCAAGACAATCTTCCCGTGAGTGTTGACGACGATGAGTACGTCGCTTTTCTCGACAGTAAGCTCAAAGCCGTGAGGTATTGCAAATATCTGCTCGGATTTTCCGATAAAAGCGCAAAAACGCTGCTTGCGAAAATGCGCGAAAAGGAATATTCCGACGAGGTATGCAACGAGGCGCTGCGCGTTCTGAAAGACAGCGGATTTCTCAACGAAACCGATATTTGCTTATCAAAAGTAAAGAGCATTGCCGCGTCAAAACCATACGGGCCTTACAGAATACGCGCATATCTTTCACAAAAAGGCTTTGGCGGCAGCGATATTGAAAAAGCGCTTGAGGATTGCGGCATAGATTTTGACGGAAAGTGCCTTGACGTGCTTTTCAAGATGTCTCCGGACGCCGGTGAAATGAATGATCCGCAAGAGCTTTTGAAGCTCAAGGCGAAACTTTCAAGATACGGCTTTTCTTCGGAAAGTATACGTTACGCGGTAAAAGAATACAATAAATATAATGAAGAATGAATAATAAACGGTGAAAGGGTGGTAACATGACTCAGATATACGTCTGGCTTACTGTTTTGATAATTGCCGTTGCGGCTGAGGCTGCCACAAGCGCGCTCATTGCGATATGGTTTGCACCGCCTGCCGTGCTTTGCATGATACTTTCGCTTGTCGGTGTGCCGATGGCGGTTCAGATACCGGTGTTTTTGCTTTTGTCAATGGCACTGTGTCTGCTGTTTTATCGGAAACTTAAAGACAACATAGCAAAAAAGAGCGAAAAGACAAATATTGACGCGCTTATCGGAAAAACAGCCGTCGTGGAAGAGGATATAATGCCGCTTTCGGTCGGCAGGGTAAAGGTCGGCGGCATGAGCTGGTCGGCTTACTGCGAGGGAGACGGAGTTTTTGCCAAAAAGGGCGAGTACGTAAAGATTCAGGCGATCAACGGCGTAAAGCTGCTTGTAAGTCCCGTCAGTAAACCGGGAGACGACAGTTACGTTTTTGAAGAACAGTCCGCAAAATAAATTTTGTAAATACGAAAGGTGAATGTTATGGAAATCATTATTGGAATCGCGGCAGTCATTTTTGTAGTAATAATCTCGAATATCAAGATAGTACCTCAGGCAAGAGCCGCCGTTGTCGAACGTCTCGGCGCGTATAAGACGACATGGAAAACAGGCGTTCATATAACCGTGCCTTTTATAGACAGAATAGCAAAGAGCATATCCTTAAAGGAACAGGTTGTGGATTTTCCTCCCCAGCCGGTTATCACAAGCGATAACGTCCATATGCAGATAGATACCGTAATCTATTATCAGATAGCAGACCCAAAGCTTTACGCATACGGCGTTGAAAATCCCATGGTTGCAATAGAAAACCTCACCGCGACAACGCTGCGTAACATTATAGGCGATCTTGAACTTGACGGAACTCTCACATCGCGCGATCTTATCAATACAAAAATGCGCGCCATTCTTGACGAAGCCACCGACCCGTGGGGAATAAAGATAAACCGCGTCGAGCTTAAAAACATCATGCCTCCCAAAGATATTCAGGACGCAATGGAAAAGCAGATGAGAGCCGAGCGTGAACGCCGCGAAAAAATTCTTCAGGCAGAGGGTGAAAAGAAGTCAGCCGTTCTCATTGCCGAAGGTAATAAGGAATCGACAATTCTCGAAGCCGAAGCCGAAAAGCAGGCTGCAATTCTTAAAGCCGAGGCAATAAAGGCTGCCAAGATATGCGAGGCAGAAGGCGAGGCAGAGGCTATACTCAAAGTCCAGTCGGCAATAGCAGAGGGCTTGAAGCTCATTAACGCCGCAGATCCTACCGATAAGGCAATGGCGCTCAAGAGCCTTGAGGCACTTCAGAAAGTTGCTGACGGCAAGGCGACAAAGCTTATAATCCCGTCGGATCTTCAGGGAATTCTCGGAACGGCAGCCGCAATCAAGGAAGCCGTAACCGATAATAAGTCTGAAAAATAAGTAACTTCGGCATATTACGGGCGCGAATAATACCGTTTTTTCAAAATTGTGCATTTTTTTACGAAAATACTATTGTAATTTCGGAATAACTGTGGTATAATTCGAGTGTTGCGTGTAGAAGTCTACACATTAAGATTAAAATATCGGAGGAATTTTCAAAATGCAGACAGCAAACATTGTTATAGGCATATTACTGATAATTATGGCGGTATTCCTCGTCATATCGGTACTTATGCAGCACGGCAAGGATCACAGACTTTCGGGTTCCATAGCAGGCGGCGCCGAGACTTTCTTCGGAAAGACCAAGGGCAGAACCATGGACGCTATGCTGTCCAAAGTTACATCGGTCGTAACCGTTATATTCGTACTTCTCGTTGTCGTTCTCTATGTAATCCAGCCTAACGACCTTCAGACAACTCTTCCCGCAGACGATTCGCAGGTATCCGATACGGCAGGAGATACAGCAGGTGATACAACCGCTGACACAACCGGCGATGTTCAGAATGATGAGAACGCAAACGCAGCAGACGATAACGCTCAGGCAGACGACAATGCACAGGCAGATGACAGCGCGAACACAGACGCAAATGCGGACGCTGATACAAACGCTGATGTTGATGCAAATACCGACGCAGTTACCGAATAATCAGACATTAAAAAATAACCCCGTGCGAGGTTTACGCCTCGCATTTTTTTGTCATAATATATTTTTTCAGGTAAAGGAATATGAGACGTATAAAGAAAGTAATATTTGATGTTGCAAATGCTTTTAACGGCATCGTAAACTCCACCCGCGCGTCCTTGCTGCTTATAGTGCTCAGCGCGATTGTACTGAATATAGCCGAAGAATCGGCACTTCGCAAAAGCCTTAAAGCCGGGATAAAGCTTATGTATAAAGCCCCGCTTAACTTTTTCTACGGAACGCTTATAATATTCGCGGCATATTCGGTAATGTACCTTGTAAAGCACAGGCTTGTCGTGTATGAACTTGTAACGATACTTTTTGCGACAATAGCCGCAGTCAGCCGTACGCTTATGAGCTATCGCACAACGCCTTTCAATGCCTCGGACTTCAGAATTATCCAGTCTGCGTTTACGATTATCCCGGTATATCTCGAACCGTGGGAGATCGTTGTGATTTCGCTGCTTGTAATAGCGGCTGTCGCACTTTTGGTGTTCACGTTTATCAAAGGCAAAAAAGCAGAACTTCCGCTAAAACTATCGGCTGTAATAACGGCGGTATCTCTTATGGTTACGGCTGCATGTACCATGATGTACCTTCAATTCAGACTGGATTCGGATCATTTTTCAAATCTGCCGAATGCATACCGTTCTTACGGCTTTAATATCTGCTTTTTCTGCTCGATTTTCGATCACGGCATTTCAAAGCCAAAGGATTATTCGGCACAGAAAGTCGAGAATATCATTGATATGATTGCCGAAAACGTCGATGAAACGCCCGTAACAGAGGATAAAGATAATCCCAACGCGGCAAAAGACGATACGCCGAATATAATTTTTATTCAGCTTGAATCTTTCTACGATGTAAATAAGATTGAAGGGTATACATACAGTGAGAACCCTGTTCCGACATTTACGAAATTAAAGGAAAACTATCCGCACGGACTGTTCAGAGTGCCGTCAATAGGCGCGGGAACCGCAAATACAGAGTTTGAGGTGCTTACCGGAATGGAGGTTTCCTATTTCGGAATAGCCGAATATCCGTATCTCTCGGTACTTCAGAATAATACCTGTGAATCTCTTGCGTATATTACCAAGAATCACGGATATACCGCGCACGCGATCCATAATCACCGCGGAACATTCTATGACCGCAATAAGGTGTTCCCGAACCTCGGTTTCGATACCTTTACGTCGCTTGAGAATATGACGGATATACAGAAAAATCCGCGTAACTGGGCAAAGGATTCTATGCTTACAAGCGAAATACTCCTTGCACTCGAATCAACGCCCTACAGCCGCGATTTTATCTATACCGTTACCGTTCAGCCGCACGGACGTTATCCCGGTTCGTGGGAATCCTATGAAAAGCTTCTCGGCGGAGAACAGCCGCATATAACGGTGAGCGGAAATGACGATAATCCCGAAAACCCCGGATTTTCCTACTATGTAAATCAGCTGCATGAAAGCGATACATTTATAAGTTCGGTCATTTCCGAGATCATAGCCAACGGCGAGCCGACAATACTTGTGCTTTACGGCGACCATCTTCCTGCTTTTACCGTGCAGAACTGGACGATTACAGACGGCGACTACTATACGACGGACTATGTTATTTGGAATAACTGCGGAATTGATTTTTCTGACGCAGGTGAGCTTACCTCGTATCAGATAGGCGCATATGTCATGAGTAAGCTCGGATTTACCGACGGCAGTATGAATAAGCTTAATCAGAAATATCTCGGAACCGACGAAGACTATTCCGAACAGCGCGAAATACTTGAATATGACCTGCTTTACGGAAATAAAACCGCGACCGACGGCGAGAACGAATATCAGCCGACAGCGATAAAGTACGGTCTTGCAAAGATAAAGATCACAAGCATGAGCTCCGTTGCGGGCGTGACGTATGTCAAAGGCGAAAACTTCAATGAGTACAGCACCGTTACCGTAAACGGAAAGATATATGACACCTCGTTTATTGATAAGAATTCGCTGGTGCTTAACTTTGAGCCGTCCCCGGGTGATAGCATTGCCGTTGTACAGCTTGCCGGAAACCATACAATTCTCGGCGGTACGACGGAGGACTTTATATTCGAGCAGGGTATGATAATCGCACCGCAGAACGGCAATAACGGCGGCAATTCGGAATTAACCGATAATCAGGCTGACGGAAAGAATGGGCAGTCCGACGGCACCGATATAAATTCGGAAGGCACGGAAGTACTCGGTGAAAACGGCGATGAAAACAATGCCGAAAACAATATCGGCGAGACCGCAGCTGCAGAAAATACAGACAAAGCTGCATAAACACAGATAAGCTGCATAAACGGCACAATTTCATAACATTTATGGCTTGGCAGAGATTTAATTTCTTATGCCGAGCCTTTTTTTCATTAAAAATATAAGTGTAAAAAGCAACCTGTTGAAATTCGGCTTTATAAGCATAGGAAAAGTCCCGAACAGCATTATTCTTGCCGAACGGGACTGATTATTATATTAACTTAATGAATTTCTCTTACTTTACGTTGATTTTCTTTCTTGCAACGTAGGAAGTGTGGAGATATTCGTGAGCCTTGTGGCTGCCGGGCTTTTCAAAGTATTCTGCATAGATACGCTTGATATCCACGTTCTCGTGAGAGAGTCTTACGGGGAGATTTTCGTCGTCCTTGTAGAGTGCAGCGGCACGCAGAGCCTTGAGATCAACAAAGTTGCGTACGCTTGCCGGCTGATAAGGCTGACCGCCGCCGTTTACACAGCCTCCGGGACAACCCATTATTTCGATAAAGGTGTAGTTCTTCTCGCCGCTCTTTACCATTTCGAGAACTTTCTTTGCGTTTGCAGTGCCCGAAGCAACGGCAACATTGATGTCAAGACCGTTTACGTTGTACGAAGCTTCCTTGACACCGTCAGTTCCTCTTACGTCGGTAAATTCAAGCTTTTCGGGATTCTTGCCTGTGAGAACCGCAACCGCAGTACGCAGAGCAGCCTCCATAACGCCGCCTGTTGCACCGAAGATTGTACCTGCACCGGAACCGAGTCCCATAGGCGAATCGAATTCTCCGTCGGGAAGCGAGGTGAAGTTGATACCTGCGCGCTTGATCATTCTTGCAAGCTCGCGCGTGGTGAGAGAAACGTCAGTGTCCGGAACACCTGCCGCGTTCTGATCTTCTCTGCCTATTTCAAACTTCTTTGCAGTACAGGGCATAATGCTTACAACAAAGATGTCTTTAGGATCAATTCCCTCTTTTTCCGCAAAGTAGGTCTTTATGACAGCACCCATCATCTGCTGGGGAGATTTGCAGGAGGAGAGGTTGTCTATCATATCGGGGTAGTAATGCTCGCAGTATTTGATCCATCCGGGAGAGCAGGAGGTGATCATCGGGAGCTTGCCGCCGTTGTTTACTCTGTCGAGAAGCTCGGTAGCCTCCTCCATAATGGTAAGGTCTGCTGTGAAGTTGGTGTCAAATACTTTCTTAAATCCGAGTCTCTTGAGAGCCGTTACCATTTTGCCGGTAACAAGAGTGCCGATAGGCATATCAAAGCATTCTCCGAGAGTTGCACGGATAGAAGGAGCGGCATGAACGACAACGTACTTTGAAGGATCGTTGAGAGCGTCCCAAACCTTGCCTGTGTCATCGCGCTCATAGAGCGCGCCGGTAGGACATACGGCGGTACACTGACCGCAGGCGATACATGAAACCTCGTCGAGCTTGAGTTCAAATGCCTGACCTATATGAGTGTTGAAACCTCTTTCGTTAGGACCGATAACGGCAACTCCCTGATTCTTGTCGCAGACAGCAACGCATCTTCTGCAAAGTATGCACTTGTTGTTGTCGCGAATAAGGTGCGGCATGGAGTCGTCGATCTCGTATCTCGGACTTGCGCCGTCAAAGCGATGTTCGTCTTCTACGCCGTAATCCTTGCAGAGTTTCTGGAATTCGCAGTCTCCGCTTCTTACGCAGGACAGACATTTCTTGTCGTGGTTTGAGAGCAACAGTTCAAGAGTCATCTTTCTCGACTCAAGAACAGCCGGACTGTGGGTAAATACTTCGGTGCCGTCCCTGTCAAGCGGATAAACGCAGGCAGCAACAAGGCTTCTTGCACCCTTGACTTCGCATACGCACATACGGCACGCACCGATTTCGTTGATTTCTTTTAAATAACACAGAGTGGGGATTTCTATACCGACGCTCTTGCAGGCTTCAAGGATAGTAGCACCCTTTGGAACGCTGTAAGACATTCCGTCGATCAAAACATTTATCATATCCATTGTCTGACGACCTCCTTATTTCTTCTCGATTGCGCCGAACTTACAGTTATCCATACAAGCTCCGCACTTAATGCACTTGGACTGATCAATAACGTGAGCAACCTTAACCGCGCCCGTGATCGCACCGGCAGGACAGTTTCTCGCACACTTTGTACAGCCTTTGCACTTTTCGGGATCTATCGAGAAGGAAAGCAGCGACTTGCAGACGCCGGCAGGACATTTCTTGTCAACTATGTGAGCAATGTATTCGTCCTTGAAGTAGCGTAATGTCGAGAGAACGGGGTTGGGAGCTGTCTGACCGAGACCGCAGAGAGCGCTTGACTTGATGTAATTGCAAAGTTCTTCAAGTCTGTCGAGGTCTTCGAGTTCGCCTCTGCCCTTGGTTATCTTGTCGAGTATTTCGTAAAGACGTTTTGTACCTACACGGCAGGGAGTACACTTACCGCAGGATTCGTCAACCGTAAACTGGAGGAAGAACTTGGCTATATCGACCATACAGTTGTCCTCGTCCATGACTATAAGTCCGCCGGAACCCATCATAGAGCCGATAGCGAGCAGGTTGTCGTAGTCGATAGGCGTGTCGATGTGCTGAGCCGGGATACATCCGCCGGAAGGACCGCCGGTCTGTGCTGCCTTGAACTTTTTGCCGTTCGGGATGCCGCCGCCGATCTCTTCAATGATTTCGCGGAGCGTAGTACCCATAGGAATTTCAACAAGACCCGTGTTATGGATCTTTCCGCCGAGAGCGAATACCTTTGTACCCTTGCTCTTTTCGGTACCCATGGAGGCAAACCATTCGGGACCGTTGAGGATTATCTGGGTGATGTTTGCATATGTTTCAACGTTGTTGAGTATTGTAGGTCTGCCGAAAAGTCCCTTTACAGCCGGGAACGGAGGACGGGGACGGGGTTCACCGCGCTTGCCTTCGATTGATGTCATGAGGGCTGTTTCTTCGCCGCATACAAATGCGCCGGCGCCGAGTCTCAGCTCAATGTCAAAGTTAAAGCCCGTTCCGAAGATGTCCTTGCCGAGAAGGTTGTATTCACGTGCCTGTCTGATAGCGATTTCAAGACGTTCAACCGCAATCGGGTATTCCGCACGGACGTATATGTAACCCTGATCAGAACCGATAGCGTAACCGGCTATTGCCATAGCCTCAAGCACTGCATGAGGGTCGCCTTCGAGAACAGATCTGTCCATGAATGCGCCGGGGTCGCCCTCGTCGGCATTACAACAGACGTATTTCTTGCCGCCGTCCTGAACGAGGTTTCTTGCAAGCTGCCACTTTTTGCCGGTGGGGAAGCCTGCGCCGCCTCTGCCGCGGAGTCCGCTGTCGAGAACGCACTGGATAACTTCGTCGGGAGTCATTTCGGTAAGAACTTTTCCGAGAGCCTGATAGCCGCCGGTACCGATGTACTCGTCAATGTTTTCGGGATCTATAACGCCGCAGTTTCTGAGAGCAACTCTGTGCTGCTTCTTGAAAAAGCGGGTTTCGGCAAGAGGAGTTTCCTTGCCTTCGGGCTCTTTGCCGTCGGTTTCATCGTATACAAGTCTTGTAACAATGCGCCCCTTCAAGAGATGTTCTTCAACGATTTCGGGAACGTCTTCAGCTTTAACTCTGCTGTAAAACGTGCCTTCGGGATAAACTATCATAACGGGACCGTGTGCGCAGAGACCAAAGCAGCCGGTATGTACGATTTTTATTTCATCTTCAAGACCTTTTGCTTTAAGCTCTGTTTCGAGTCTTTCGCGGATCCCGGCGCTTCCGGACGATGTACAGCCCGTGCCTCCGCAGATCAATACATGTGAACGTATCATTTTTATGCTTCCTCCGTAAAATTATGCATTCTCTTTAATTACGTATTCGCTGACGACCTTGCCGCCTTTTATGTGCTGCTCGATGACCTTTGCGGCTTTTTCGGCAGTCATGTGAACGTAAGTAACCTTGGGTTCGCCTGCCTTGAAAACTTCAACGACGGGCTCATACTGGCAGATGCCGATGCATCCGGTCTGCGAAACGGTAACGGTGTCACTGAGACCTTCTTTTGCAACAAGTTCTACAAAAGCGTTGAGAACGGGTCTTGCACCGGCGGAGATACCGCAGGTTGCCATGCCTACAACAATTCTTGTTTCGTTGCTGCCTTCACGCAGCGCAACTTTTTCCTTCATTTTTTCTCTGATTGCGGCGAGTTCGGCTAATGATTTCATCTTTTGTTTTCCTCACTTTCGTGGTTGGTATTATAATTTTCTTTTAAAAACTCTGTTATCCACTGTAAGACTTCGGGCTCTGATAAAGGGACTTCGTTTCCGAGCGTTTCCTTTAATATGCGCGTGTCAAGCTTTACGTCAAGTCCGGTTTCCGGATAAATGTGCCGGTAGATAAGCTCGGTTTTGTCGCATGAGCCTTGTATAATCGTAATGACCGTTGATATTACGTCTCCGAGAGGAGTAAAGTCTATGTGTTTTTTGAAAAACAGCGCACTGACCTTTGTGCCGTGGCTGTCAGGATAGTCTGCAATGCTTTTTGACGATATTTCCAGATTTCCGCCGGTCTGTTCGGCTTCCATTTTGAATAAAGGCAGTCCCATGCCGACTTTGCGCGTCGTGCGCGTTGTGCAGAACGGATCGGTAACTCTTGCGAGAATTTCAGGCGTCATTCCGCACCCGTTGTCGGTTATGGTGATTCTTAATGTTTCGTTTGTTTCTTCAAGAAGTATTTCGAGAAGCGACGCATTTGCCTTTATGGAATTTTGGGCAATATCGAGAATGTTGAGTGAAAGTTCTTTCATATTTTTCCCTTGAAATATCCGAAAATCTTTTTTCTTATCTCATTCGCGGGTGCGTCCTGTTCAATATCGAGTTCAAGCGCGTTTTCCGCCTCGTTTATGTCCCAGAGCAGATGTGCGTCTGAGTTTGTCAAGGCTTTTTTATGCAAAAGAATCGGATTTGCAGCGCAAAGCGCGTCTTTGTTTGATAAGTCGTGATATTCGACAAAAGAAAAGTCGGGAGTTTCGGGCATAAGACCGAGAATTGCGATAATGCCGTTTGAAGATTTGTCAATGTGTGCCGGGAACATGAATCCGCCGTGACTTTGTGCAAGCGCAAAAGCTTCGTCAAGACCTAACGATGTTGCGGCAGGCAGAAAAAACTCGTCTGTTCCGCAGATTTTGTCGTTTTCATCGAGAATAAGCTGTTCGCCGAATATTTCCGGCTTGTTTTTTATCCTCATTCGGTGCTTTTTTATCTGTTTTGAAAATTCAAGCGCCGCGTCGGTATATTCAAACAGCACGACCGCGTGAATTTCCTCAGCCGTCGTAAGCTCCATGCCGCAAATTCCGCAAATGCCGAGACTGTCGGCACACTTTATAAATGGCAGGCAGTTTTCACAGGTGTTGTGATCGGTGAGCGCTGCGATTTTCAAACCCTTTACGGCAGCCATTCCGGCAATGTTCCCGGGAGTCATGTCGTTGTCGCCGCAGGGCGAGAGACACGAGTGGATATGAAGATCGTAGCAAAAACGGCTCATGATCCGAGCGCCGTGTAAAGACGCGAGCAGATTTCGTAAATGCCTTCGTCGGACGAAAGTATGTTTACGCCCTTGTCCTTTGCGGTATTCATGAATTCTTCGTCGGGAACCGTGCCTTCTGCGAGAATTACGCAGGAAAAATCCAAGAGCGACGCTACGGCAATGACGTTTTTGTTGGACATTATTGTTACCCATGCATTGCCGCATGAGCCGTGGCCCATAACCCAGCTCAAAAGGTCGCCGGCGTATACGCCTTTGACTTCTTTTTCCGGTTCGGGTGCACACAAGACCTTTAAATGTGCGGCGTTAATGAGTTGTTCAACCGTCATTGTCCGAGTCCTTTCCGCGCCTTTGCTTTTTCGAGAGCATTACGCAGTCGTTTATGTTTGCTTTGCCTTCGGCAACGTCGTGCGAAAAAGCCGCACAGTTGGGTGAACCGCAGGCACCGCAGTCAAATTCCGGAAGCAGGGAGTATATCTCCTGCGCTTTTTTCATAATTTCCATTGCGGCAATTCTGTCGCTTTGTCTTTTTGAAGAACCGGAATCTGTGTGATCGTGCGAGTATTTTACGGGGATACAGCCGATCTCGTCCTTTGAGTACCTGTTCATCATTACGGGCAGATACCGTTTGAGATTCTGTATTTTGACCTTTGCAAGATACGGATTTTCCACTGTTAAAGCCCCGCCGACGCAGCCGCTGCTGCATGCATTAAGCTCTATGTAGTCGAGATAGGGAAAAGAGCCTGTTTCAAGCTCGTCGAGAACCTTGATAATGTTTTCTATGCCGTCTGCGGCAAGATACCTGTCGTTTAAGAGTGCCGATGCTTCGCCGCTGCTTACCGCCCAGCTCATGCCGACCATGCCGACTCTTGATACGGGCGAAGGTGTGATAACCTTTTTCATAACGCCGAGCAGCTCGAAATATACGTCGTTCATTGCCACAACATAGTCAACGCTGCTTTTTTCACCGGCAAATTTGTTCTTTACATAACTTGTCTTTGCCGTGCAGGGAGATATGAAAACCGTAACAATGTCATTTTCCGAAAGTTCCGGGTGACGCGCGAGAGCTTCTTTTTTTGCAATGCTGCCCGCGATTTCCATAGGTGGCAGTATCGGAATGAGATTGTCCGAAAGATACGGGAATCTCAGAAAAATAAGCCTTGTTACGACGGGACACGCACTGCTTATGACAGGACGCTTGATGTCGTTTCTTTTAAGGTACAGCCTTGTGTATTCCGTCACAAGCTCAGCCGCGCGCGCAACCTCGTAAACGTGATTGAAACCGAGGTCTATAAGACCTTGCAGCAGATAATCCACGTCGTCGAGATTTGCAAACTGACCGTAAAGAGATGGCGGCGGAAGAGCAATTACATATTTTTTGCCGAACGGAATATCCGAAAGCTTGTCGTTTACAGCCTTTTTAGCCTTGTGAGGGCAGGAGAGAATACACTGACCGCAGTCTATGCATCGCGCCGGATCTATTGTGGCGCGGCAGTCGCGGATTCTGATAGCCTCGGTGGGACAACGCTTAAGACATGTAATACATCCTTTGCATTTTGAAACGTCAAGACAAACAGAGTGCTTGTATTCAGCCATTTTATCACCTCAGGGGTTGACGGTAATTGTAATTTTTGTACCTTTTCCAAGCTCGCTTTCGATGTCAAGATTGTCGGAATATCTTTTTATGTTGGGAAGTCCCATGCCTGCTCCGAAACCGAGAGCGCGTATGTTGTCGGGAGCCGTAGAATAGCCCTCGCTCATAGCAAGCTCAATGTCGGCAATGCCGGGACCGTGATCCGTAAGCACGATTTTTATGCTGTCCGGACTTACCTCCACATCGGCAACGCCGCCGCCGGCATGGATTACCATGTTGATTTCCGCCTCGTACATCGCAATGGAAACACGTCTTATTGTTTCCGCGTCAAAGCCGATGTCGCGCAGTATCTTTTTCAGCTTCACCGACGCTTCGCCCGCAGAGGAAAAGTCGCTTCCGTCAACGTCGAAGTGGTAGGTTAATGCGCTGTTTTTGTCCATGATTAACCTTCTTTCGGCACAAGTCCGCCGGAGTAAAGCTTTCCGCAGGCTTCAAACATGCGCATATCGGTTGCGAGAACAACGATTCCGGCGTCCGACGCAAGGCCTAACATTTCTTCCGACGGCGTTTTGCCGCGCACAAAGACAATGCAGCGCATATCCATCATTTCAGCCGTTCTTATGACCTGCGGATTTACAAGCCCCGTTATCAGAACAGCCTGATTTTTGACATATGCCAGAACGTCGCTCATCATGTCGCTTCCGCAGGCGGAGTGAACTTCGCTTGAAAGCTTGTCGCCGCAGCAGAGAACACGTGCGCCGAGAATGTCTGCAATTTCAGAAATCTTCATAATAATATATTCCGTCATTCCGTGCCGTTCTACGGAATGAATATCCTTTCATTCAGTGTGCAAAGACGGCGAATGTTTGTGAATAATAAAAGCGGATTTAAGCAGAGTATTTTGCGAGAATTCCCTCAATGTCGTCGGGAACAAGACGTCCGTAAACATCGGAGTTTACGAGAAGAACCGGCGCAAGACCGCACGCGCCTACGCAGCGGCATGATGTAAGCGAGAACCTGCCGTCGGGAGTGCAGCCGCCGTCCGAAATTCCGAGAGTGGAGGACAGCTTGTCGTAGAGGTCGCCCGAACCTTTAACGTAGCAAGCCGTTCCGAGACAGACGGAAACGTTGTACTGTCCCTTGGGGTTGAGTGCAAACTGCGCATAGAAGGTAACAACCTCGTATACTTTTTCAAGGGAGATTTCAAGTCCGTCCGCGATTCTTTCCTCAACTTCAATGGGAAGGTAGCCGTAAAGCTCCTGCGCTTTCTGAAGTACGGGAATGAGCGCTCCGGGTTCGTTCTTGTGGTCAGCTATTATCTGAGCAAGTTTCTTTGCCTGCTCCTCTGTTTCCTTGAACGGTACTGTCGAAATAGTATTTGCCATTATTTTATTCCTCCTGTTATAATCGGTAATACTGTTATCAATAATTATAGCATAGATTTAAGCAAAAATAAAGTGTTTGATTAAAAAAAATACACATTTTGTCAAAAAAATACCACATTCGTCACTTCTTACAATTTTTTTGACAGCAAGTTGTGCAATTCGACATCGTTATGAATTATCAAAAAGTTCATTTATTAGTATTTTTATGCAGTAAAAAGTGTGTTAGAATATTAAAGTCGTGAAATTCGCGGCAGCATGAGTTCGAAACCTTCCTCATGTAAAACAAAACTAAAGGAGATGTTTTAAAAATGAAAAAAACCAAGGTTAACTTTATCGTCCAAGCCGCCGTGATCGCAGCACTTTATGTGGTGCTTACGTTTTTGGCTGCGGCACTCGGAATTTCAAGCGGCGTAATACAGTGCAGACTGTCCGAGGCACTGACCGTGCTTCCCGCTTTTCTGCCTGCCGCAATACCCGGACTTTTTGTCGGGTGCCTGATTGCAAATATAACAACCGGCGCCGTCATTTTTGACGTAGTTTTCGGAAGTATTGCAACGCTTGTCGGTGCGATCGGCACTTATCTTATAGGTAAGAAGTCAAAATGCGTGTGGCTGTACCCGATTCCGACGGTTGTCGCAAATACCGTTATAGTCCCTTTCGTCCTTAAATACGCTTACGGATTTCCCGACGCTTTTTGGTTTATCGTCCTTACCGTGCTTGCCGGTGAACTTATCTCCGCTCAACTTCTCGGTACGCTTCTCGGCTGCGCTCTCAAAAAACGCAAATTTGTTTAAGAGTACGAAGGATACGCGCTTTAAGGGGTGCGCGCTGAAGAGTACGCGCTTTCCTGAAAGAAAGCTGAGCGCTCTAAAGAGTGTAAACAAAGAACTTTCGTAGCCCTTAAATAAGAAAAGAATTGCGGAATACTCTCTGCCGCCGGCTTGTACCGTCAGCCACCAAAAGGCAGGCGTCTGACTCAAATGAGAACAATGGTGCCGAAGCAAGCTATGGTAATTAAGAAATAAGGGTAATAAAAAAGATAACTCTGTGTGTTAGATTTAATTTCGCACAGAGTTTTTTACTAAACATAAAAGCAGAATTTGAATCAAGTTTCTTGCCGAAGGCAAGCCGGGCAGAAAATAAGTCCTGTTGACTGCGTAATAACGCATAAGAATTGTGCTTTTTAGCTTAAAATAAAGTTTACGCAGACCGCAGCGTGACATGGCACAAGAGTTGAAACTGAGATAAACAAATTTTGCTTAGATACCAACCCCATCGAGCAGTGCGGAGCATCTGCGAGCGAAGATAGGAAATTTTGTAGGTGCGGAAAAGTATTACCGACGATAGTTTGATGCGTGGGAAATGAAGCCACGCTTTCGCGGCGGCGTCTGAGCCGCGAAAATCTTTTGTTTTACACTCTTTAGAGCGTAACCTTTTCGATTCCTAAAAGTAAGCGTATAAAGCTGCACTTTGAGGAATATAACCCGTTTCAGCTAAAAACAACTAAAAACCAGCCAAGCCAAGCACCACTCAGCCAAACGTCTCTGCGAAAAAAGAAAGAATCTGTATAAATTTTGTTTCAAAACTTCTAATTTTTATAAAACCCTCTTGAATTATACAGCGAAATGTAATATAATAAATAAGCTAATATAAGATTAAGAACAATGACGTTCGGAAAAGCATTAATTCAGTGCTCCCCGAATGTCTTTTTTGTTTTTGCGGCAAAATAGAAAAAAAGCCAGGGAGGATGAAAAAAGTGAGATATACGTCACTGCCGAAAAAGCAGGGTCTTTACGACCCGAAATATGAACATGATGCCTGCGGTATCGGACTGATATGCAGCATAAAAGGAAACGAATCTCATGAAATGATAACAAAAGCCGTAAAGATTCTGGAGAATCTTGCACATAGAGGCGGCGTGGGAAGCGACCCCGAAAGCGGTGACGGCGCGGGTATTCTGCTGCGTGTTCCTCATGACTTTTTCAAAAAGGTCAGCAGAATAGAGGGTTTTGAACTTCCCGAAAGAGGAGATTACGGCGTAGGTATGCTGTTTGTGTCTCCTGACGCACCTAAAAGACGCGAAAGCCTTGCAAAGCTTTCCGAAATCGTCCGCAGTGAAGGACAGAAACTGCTCGGTATAAGAAAAGTACCCGTTTATCCCGATTGCGTGGGTAAGGCGGCGCTTGAAGGTATGCCGTATATCTGTCAGGTCTTTGTCGGAAAGGGCAGCGAAGAGATGTCCGATGAAGATTTTGAAAGAAAACTTTATATAATAAGTAAGATAAGCGAAAACTCCATAAGAAAGCCTGCCGACGGCGACGCATATTTCTATTTTTCAAGCTTTTCGTCAAGAACCGTCGTGTATAAAGGTATGCTGACGCCCGAACAGGTAAGCGAGTTTTATATGGATTTGCGCGATATTGATATGAAGACCTCTTTCGCACTTGTCCATTCGCGTTTCAGTACAAATACTTTTCCGAGCTGGGAACGCGCGCATCCTAACAGATACCTCGTCCATAACGGAGAGATCAATACAATTCGCGGTAACGTAAACTGGGAAAAGGCAAGAGAAAATATGCTCTCCGGTTCTGCGTTCGGAGATGAACTGGGTAAAGTAATGCCGGTAATAAATGAGGACGGTTCCGACTCGGCAATGCTTGATAATTACCTCCAGTTTCTGACACTTTCAGGCGCATATACTCTGCCCGAAGCCGTAATGCTCACCATTCCCGAACCTTGGGAAAACAACCCCGATATGAATAAGTCAAAGCGTGATTTTTACCGATATAACGCCTGTCTTTCCGAGCCGTGGGACGGTCCTGCCGCAATAGCCTTCACCGACGGAAGATACCTCGGAGCAACGCTTGACAGAAACGGTCTGCGCCCTGCAAGATATTATATAACAACCGACGATACCGTAATACTTTCGTCGGAGGTCGGCGTTTATGATATAGAACCCGAAAAGATAGTAAAAAAAGAAAGACTTCACCCCGGAAAAATGCTGCTTGTGGATATGGAAAAGCATTGCATTATAGATGACGATACGCTTAAAAAGGAAATTGCTGCAAAAAGACCTTACACAAAATGGCTGAAAGAAAATCTGACCGAGCTTTCAAAGCTGCATGAGGATTCCCAAAAATCCGGCGACGACTGGAATACTCTTGCCAATAATACTGAGGATAACCGCGAAAAGCTTGAACTTGTCGGAATGTTCGCCGGACGCAGCAACGATTTTGAAAACAGACTTCCGCTTGTAACTCGGCAGAAAGCGTTCGGATATAAGTGGGAAGATCTTACAGGTACATTGAAACCTATTGCCGAAAAGGGCGACGACGTTATCTCGGCAATGGGTATTGATTCTCCTCTCGCAGTGCTTTCCGAAAAGGATCAGCCGCTGTTTATGTACTTTAAACAGCTTTTCGCACAGGTAACAAATCCGCCTATCGACGCAATCCGCGAACAAATAGTAACGTCTTCGTCGGTAATGCTCGGAGCAGAAGGAAATATACTCTGCCCCGAAGAAAAAAACTGCCGCAGAATAATTTCTCCTTCCCCGATACTTTCACGTGAGGAGCTTTCAAGACTCCGTAAGACCGACGATCCGTCGTTCAGAAGCGTGACGATCCCCATGCTTTTCGACGCAAACCGTTCGGGAGACCTTGAAAAGGCTTGCGAAACCATATTCCGCGCAGCCGATATTGCAGTAGAAGAGGGTTACAGCATAATAATACTTTCGGATAGGGGCGTTGATGAAAATAAAGCTCCCGTTCCGGTTCTGCTTGCGGCTGCCGGACTTCATCATCACCTTATAAGACAGGGCACGAGAATGAAGGCAAGTATTGTGCTTGAAACCGCAGAGCCGAGAGAAGTGCATCATTTCGCACTGCTTATGGGTTACGGCGCAAATGCCGTTTGCCCGTACCTTGCTTATGAAACGATAGAGGCGCTCTGTGAAGAAGGACTGTGCAGTGTTCCGTCTGATAAGGCGCTTGAAAACTTTATGAAGGCTATGACAAAGGGAATAGTCAAGGTCGCGTCCAAAATGGGTATTTCCACGATACAGTCGTATCAGGGCGCGCAGATATTCGAGGCGCTCGGCATTTCTCACCGCGTGATAAATAAGTATTTCACGGGAACGTCGTCGAGAATAGGCGGACTTGAGCTTGAAGATATAGAAAAAGAAACTTTGCAGCGCCATGCCGCGGCGTTTGATCCCGTTCACGGCAACGACGCACTCGATTCCGGCGGAAACCATAAGTGGAGAAGCGGAAAAGAGGAGCATATGTTCAATCCGCAGACCATTTATAAACTCCAGATGGCGTGCAGAACCGGAGATTATAAGCTCTATAAAGAGTATGCAAAGGAAATGCATGAATCGGGAAACCGCGCCTGCACAATAAGAGATCTGCTTGATATAAAGACAAAGGATAAGCCGATAGCGCTCGACGAGGTAGAGAGCGTTGAAAGCATAGTCAAGCGTTTCAAGACGGGAGCAATGTCCTACGGCTCTATCAGTAAGGAAGCTCATGAATGTATGGCAATAGCCATGAACAGACTCAGCGGAAAATCAAACTCGGGCGAGGGCGGCGAAGATCCGTCGAGATATGTACCCGATGAAAACGGAGACAGCCGTTCGTCCGCAATAAAGCAGATAGCGTCGGGACGTTTCGGCGTTCATATCCATTACCTTAATAACGCAAAGGAACTTCAGATAAAGATGGCTCAGGGCGCAAAACCCGGTGAGGGCGGACATCTTCCCGGAGCAAAGGTTTATCCGTGGATAGCCAAAGCGCGCCATACGACTGCGGGCGTCGGACTTATTTCGCCTCCTCCGCATCACGATATATATTCGATCGAGGACCTGGCGCAGCTTATAACCGACCTTAAAAACGCAAACCGCGACGCGAGAATAAGCGTAAAGCTCGTATCCGAGGCAGGCGTCGGCACAATAGCCGTCGGCGTTGCAAAGGGCAGAGCGGACGTCATACTCATTTCGGGCTATGACGGAGGAACCGGCGCGGCACCGCGTACAAGCGTTAGAAACACGGGACTTCCGTGGGAACTCGGCGTTGCCGAAACACATCAGGCTCTCCTTATGAATAACATGAGAAACAGAGTCGTAATAGAAACCGACGGCAAGCTGCTCACGGGACGCGACGTTGCGGTAGCCGCACTTCTGGGCGCCGAGGAATACGGATTTGCAACAGGGCCGCTTGTAGTAATGGGCTGCCTTATGATGAGAGTCTGCAATCTCGATACCTGTCCCGTCGGAATTGCCACGCAGAACCCTCTGCTTCGTTCGCGTTTCTGCGGAAAACCCGAATATGTGGAAAACTTCATGCGCTTTATAGCACAGGATCTGCGCGAATGGATGGCAAAGATAGGCGTAAGAACCGTAAACGAGATGATAGGGCACGTCGAGTATCTCGAGCAGAAGAAACTCGAAAAAACGCCGCATAATTCAAAGGCGCTGACCGTTGACCTTTCGTCACTGCTGTATCAGCCTAAAATATGTTCAAATGATTTTGAGAGATACCATAACGTTTCACAGAACCACGAGCTTGAAAAGACTCTTGACGTAAATACCCTGCTTAAACTCTGCGAGCCTGCGCTGACCTCAGGCAAACACGTTGAGGCAAAGCTTGCAATAGCAAATACCGACCGCGTTACAGGAACTATACTTTCGTCGGAGATCGCAAGAAAATTCGGCGAAAAGGGACTTCCGGAAGATACGATAGCGCTTGACTTTCAAGGCTCTGCCGGACAGAGCTTCGGCGCGTTCCTCGCATACGGCGTCACGCTCAAACTTACAGGCGACAGCAACGACTATATCGGCAAGGGGCTTTCCGGCGGAAAGATCATAGTAGTTCCTCCGGAAAACTCAAAGTTTGATCCGAGCAAGAACGTCATAATCGGAAACGTAGCATTCTACGGCGGCGTGTACGGTCAAAGCTATATCAGAGGCGTTGCCGGCGAGAGATTCTGCGTAAGAAATTCGGGAATAGACGCGGTAGTAGAGGGAATAGGCGATCACGGCTGCGAGTATATGACGGGCGGTCACGTGGTCGTGCTCGGTAAGACCGGACGTAACTTTGCGGCAGGTATGTCGGGCGGAATAGCGTATGTTTACGATAAGGACGGAGATTTTGAAGAAAATCTTGCATCGGGCGACCTCTGCCTTGAAAGAACGCTGTCTGAGGACGATGAAAACAAACTGCGCGGCATGATAGAAAAGCATGCAGAGTATACGGGCAGCGATGTAGCAAAGAAAATACTTTCGGACTTTGAAAACGAGAAGAAAAAATTCGTAAGAGTAATTCCGGGCGACTATAAGAAGTATCTTGAGATACTTTCCGAACAGAAAAAACTCGGCAGCGACGACGAAACGGCAATTCTTGCGGCATTTGAAGGCATTACCGCAAAGAAAAAAGCCGTGTGAGAGAAAAGGAGTGAGCTAAAATGGGAAAACCTACCGGATTTCTTGAATATAACAGAGATTTGCCCAAAGACAGAGCGCCGTCCGAGAGAATAAAGGACTGGAAAGAGTTTCATACACATTTTGACGAAGAAAGCTTAAAGAAACAGGGCGCAAGATGTATGGACTGCGGAGTTCCGTTCTGCCATACGGGCGCATTGGTTCGCGGAATGGCTCTCGGCTGTCCGCTGCATAACCTTATACCCGAATGGAACGATCTGCTGTTCCGCGGAAAGTATGAGCTAGCGTACGAAAGACTGCGCCTTACCAACAATTTCCCGGAATTTACGGGCAGAGTTTGTCCTGCGCCGTGCGAAGGCTCCTGCACCTGCGGACTTAACGGAGAGCCTGTGACCATACGCAATAACGAGTGCCATATAATCGACAAGATGTACGAAATGGGCGCGGTTCAGCCGAGAATGCCCAAAAAGTCGACGGGAAAATGCGTGGCTGTCGTAGGTTCGGGACCGTCGGGACTGTCCTGCGCAAACGATCTTAATCAGCTCGGATATAAAGTCACGGTATACGAACGTTCCGACAGACCGGGAGGACTGCTGATGTACGGCATACCCGGAATGAAACTTGATAAATTCGTTGTTTCGCGTAAGATAGAGTATATGAAAAAAGAGGGCATAGACTTTGTATGCTCGACGGAAATAGGCAAGGACATTACTCTTAAAGAATTAAAGCGCGATTATGATGCGGTTGTGCTTTGCTGCGGTGCGTCAAATCCGAGAAAACTGAATGTTCCCGGTGCAGAAAGCGACGGAGTGCATTATGCCGTCGAATTTCTCGGCAAAAACACAAAGAGCTTACTCGATTCAAACCTTGCCGACGGAAAATATATTTCCGCAAAGGATAAGAACGTTGTAATAGTCGGAGGCGGAGATACCGGAACGGACTGCGTCGGAACGTCGATAAGACACGGCGCAAAGAGCGTTGCTCAGCTTGAAATTATGGGCGAACTTCCCGAAAAACGCACGCCGTCAAACCCCTGGCCCGAATATCCGAGAGTAAAAAAGACGGATTACGGTCAGCAAGAGGCAATAGAAGTTTTCGGCAAAGATCCGAGAATGTACCTTACCACAATAACAAAGGTAAATTCCGATGAGCACGGCAAAGTAAAGAGCGTTGACGTGGTAAACGTCGAATGGAAGAAGTCAGAGGACGGCAGAATGTCGCCCGTGCCGGTTGAAGGCAGCGAAAAGACGCTTCCGTGCGAGCTTTTGCTTGTAGCCATGGGCTTTACCGGTCCCGAACAGACTCTTGCCGAGCAGAACGGCATACTCACCGACGCGCGTTCAAACTTTAAGGCGAACGATACCGACCATAAGACAAGCTTAAAGGGCGTGTTTGCAGCAGGCGACTGCCGCAGAGGTCAGAGCCTTGTCGTGTGGGCGATACGGGAGGGCAGAGAAGCGGCATACGCCGTTGATGAGTACCTTTCCGGCAAGAACTGAAAAATCAATAATGCGTTTATACAGGGTATTCGTGGGAAAAGAGTACCCTGTTTTCTTTTTTTGCACCGACAACCGCAGGTTGCATAAATAGCACGCATAAAGTTGTTGTACCTTGCGGAATTGTCTGATATAATATACGCAGAAAGAAATGAGGTGTTTTTTATGTTCATAGGCGAAACCATAAGCAAGCTGCGCGCAAACGCAAATATGTCGCAGGAGCAGTTTGCCGAGCTGTTCGGTGTTTCAAGACAGTCGGTGCAGAAATGGGAGAGCAATCTTTCGGTACCCGAACTTGAAAAGCTTGTCAAGATTGCAAAGTACTTTGACGTTTCTCTTGACGCATTGGTGCTGAAAAGCGATAACCGCGTTACAGAGGAGCTGAATTACAATAAAACTTTGAAACCCAAATATGCAAATCTGCACGATTGGGAATTCTATTCGTCAAACCTGATGACCGAATATCAGCAGTCCGTAGACGAGGGACTGGATTTGTCCGCATATGCCGATGTGTTTGCGGCAGTGTCAAGACTTCCCAAAAACGAAATAAAGAAAAGGCTCGGAGATATTCTTTTCGACGTTGTGTGCGGTGCAAATACTGCGGAAAATTACAAATATATAGAGCCGTCAACGCTTGAGGAAATAAAAAATAGTAGAATTTTTCTCTCTGCCGCAAGATGATTTTAGGTCGGTTGAG